>OJMG01000003.1_pt1 | contig 238639 bp, 304 predicted proteins | sample 1597141 | NCBI WGS metagenome assembly OJMG01 (sample SAMEA2452119, study PRJEB22498) | human gut metagenome | biome: human feces; feature: human gut; material: feces | place: Australia | collected 2012 | reverse complement strand
AGAATTTGACTTAGGTGATCTTGTAAAAAGATGTGAAGAAAAATTAGAATTAGAAATTTCTAAAAAACATCACAATGTAGAATGTTTTGTAACAGCTAATGTGCCACCAGTTCATGCAGACAAATATGGAATAGAAAGAGTTATATTAAATATATTAACAAATAGTATAAAATATACTCCTGAAAATGGAAACATAAAAATTTATGTTGGATTTGTTTATAATGATGCATATATAAAAGTTATAGATAATGGAATAGGAATTCCTGGAGAAGATCTAAATAGAATATTTGATAGATTTTATAGAGTTGATAAAGCAAGAACAAGAGAAATGGGAGGAACTGGACTTCGGACTATCTATAGCAAAAGAAATATTAGATCAAAATGGTGGAAGCATTGATATAAAAAGTGAAGAAGGAAAAGGAACAGAAGTTGTTATAAGAATACCTACAAAGAAATGAAATTACCTTGAAAAATAAAAAATATTAATGTATAATTTAAGATATGTTATAAAGGAAGGAAGAATGTGTAAAAATGATTTTATTAACACCTAAACAAAAGAATATATTAGAATGGGTATATTGTATAATAATTGCAGTAATAATAGCAATTTTAATTAGATATTTTATTGGAACTCCAACAGTCGTAAAACAAACATCAATGTTTCCAACATTGAAACAAGATCAAAGGTTATGGTTAAATAGATGGACAAGAACAACTAAACAAATGCCAAAAAGAGGAGATATTATTACTTTCGAAGCTCCAAGTGAATTATATATAAAAAAGGAAAATGTTGATTTAAACAATCCTGTTGCAAAATATGATAATGAACCACAAGAAATATTTGGAAAATTTACATATTATGTTCTAGAAGTTGATAAAATAAGCTTTATAAAAAGAGTTATAGGGCTTCCAGGAGAGCATGTTCAAATAAAAGATGGAAAAGTATATATAAATGATGTAGAACTTGAAGAATCATATTTAAATGAAAATGTATACACTGATTCAATGGATGGAGCTTTTACAGATTTTGTTGTACCAGAAGGATGTGTTTTTGCAATGGGAGACAATCGTTCACAATCTACAGATTGTAGAAAATTTGGTTGTATTCCACTAAACAAAATAGAAAGTAAAGTATTATTTAGATTTTGGCCAATAAATACATTTGGAAAAGTAAAATAATCCTAAAACTATGGAGGATAAATTTTGAGTTTTGAGAATATAATAGGAAATGAAAAAAACAAGGAATTTTTAAATAAAGTAATTGATTCCAATAGTACAGTACATAGTTATATGTTCGAAGGAATTGAAGGAATAGGAAAATCTATTTTTGCAAAAGAATTTGCTAAAATGTTGTTATGTATAGGAAACGATAAAAAAAATTGTGCTAGATGTAAATCATGTTTAGAATTTGTTAATTCTAATAATCCAGATTATGTACAAATAGATTCAGATGGAAAAATAATTAAAATAGAACAAATCAGACAAATGCAAGAAAAAATATTGGAAAAACCAATTGTTTCTAGTAAAAAAGTATATGTTATAAATGATGCAGATTTAATGACAAAAGAAGCACAAAATTGTTTACTAAAAACTCTAGAAGAGCCTCCAGAATTCGTAATAATTATTTTAGTATTAGCCAATGAAAGTAAAATATTAAATACAGTAAAGTCTAGATGTATGAGAATATTCTTTAGCAAATTAAAAGATGAAGAATTAAAAAAATATGCATATAGAGAATATAATGAAGCAGAAATAAAAGAGGGCATGATAAAGAATGCATCTGGAAGTATAAGTAAGTTCATAAAAATAAAAGAAAATTTTGATGAATATGAAAATTTAGAAGAATTAGTAAAAAAATTAAAAACAGATAATATTTTGGATATTATAAATAATGCAGATGTATTATATAAAAACAAAGATAAAATAGAAGATTTATTAGATTATATGACTACAGTTTTTTATAATTGGCTTACAAAAGAAGATAACATTAAATACATTAATATTATAAAAATAATTGAAATAGTAAAAAGAAAATTAAAATCTAACAGTAATTTCGATATGAGTATAGATTATTTGATTTTTAATATTTGGGAGGAGATAAATGAAGACAGTAATAGGAGTCAAGTTTAGAAAACCAGGCAAAGTATATTTCTTTGATCCAGAAAATATGCAAATAAAAAAAGAAGATTATGTAATAGTAGAAACATCAATGGGCGAAGAAATTGGGAAAGTAGTAATAGATAATAAAAAAGTAAATGAAGAAAAGTTAGCAAATCCATTAAAAAAAGTAATTAGATTAGCAAGTAAAAAAGATTTGAGACAATACGAAGAAAATAAAAAAAAGGAACCAGAAGCATTAAAAATATGTGAACAAAAAATAAAAAAACATAAACTAAATATGAGGTTAATAGATGTAGAATATAAATTTGATAATAGCAAAATTTTATTTTATTTTACAGCAGAAGGTAGAGTCGATTTTAGAGATTTAGTAAAGGATTTAGCAAGTGTTTTTAAAACAAGAATTGAATTAAGACAAATTGGTGTAAGAGATGAAGTAAGAAGAATAGGTGGAAATGGTATTTGTGGTAGAGAATTGTGTTGTTGTTCTTTCTTAGGAAACTTTGAAACTGTATCTATAAAGATGGCAAAAGAACAAAATATATCACTAAATCCAGCCAAAATTTCTGGAAATTGTGGAAGATTAATGTGTTGTTTAAAGTATGAACAAGAAGTATATGAAGAAAAATTAAAAAGACTACCAAAAGTTGGAGCAATTGTGAAAACAGAAGACGGAGAGGGAACAGTAGAAGAAGTAGAAACTTTAAAAGAAAAAGTTAAAGTTAAAGTAAAAGATGGAGACGATTATTTTTATAAGAAATATGATTGTTCAGATATAAAAATAATAAAAAATATAGAAAAACATAAAATTGATCCAGAAGAAAAAGAACATCAAAAAGAATTAGAAGAACTAGAAAAATTGGAAAAAACAGATACTGTAGAGGACGATATAGAGTAATATTAGTGGAAGGTGGTGAACTTAAAATGGCATATAAAATTACAGATAAATGTATATGTTGTGGTGCATGTGCAGCAGCATGCCCTGTAGAATGTATTTCACAAGGAGAAGAAAAATATGTAATAGATGCAAGTGCATGTATTGGATGCGGAACTTGTGCAGGTGTATGTCCTGTCGAAGCGCCAGAAGAAGAATAAATAACAGAAAAATAGGTAGAATAAATATTTTTTAATCTACCTATTTTTTCTTGACATAAAGATTTAATTAATATAATATTAAAAAAATATTAGGAGGAGAGTATTAAGTATGAGTGATTTTATTTCGTTTTTATTTAAAACAAATGCATTAAATATATGTCCAGAGAATAGTCCATTTTGGTATACATCAGGAAAAATAGGACCATATTATATAAATGCAGAATTTTTATATGGTAGCAAACAAGATTCTAAAGATTTATTGGAATTTATTAATCAAGAAAAGGAAAATGAATTAGAATTACCAATAAAACTTTTTAAAAAAATTGAGAAACAATATACTGAAAATGAAATATACAGATATGTTATTAATGAAATGAAAAACAAAATAGAACAAAACATAGATGTTAACGAAATTGACTATGTTTCTGGTGGGGAAAGAAGAGACTGGTTTTTCTCTTATATGATAGCTAAATTATTAAATAAACCACATATAACAATATATAAAAACTTAAATTCGGTTGTTAGTGATTTTGAATTTACTGATGTAAAACCAATAGAAAATATTGAAGGAAAAAATGTTCTACATGTCGTTGATATGATAAATACATCATCAAGTTATGTACGCGCATGGATCCCAGTTATAGAAAAACTAGGTGGTAAAATCAAATGGAGTATATCTTGTGTAGATAGAATGCAAGGCGGAGCAAAAGTACTAGAAGATAGAGGTATAAAATGTATGTCAATTGTACAAGTTGATAAGACTTTGTTTGATAAAGCTCTAGAATTAAATGTAATTAATAAAGAACAATATAATATGGTAAATGAATATATAAAAAATCCGGATGAAACAATGAGAAAATTTTTGAAAGAACATCCAGAATTTTTAGAAAATGCACTTGTGTCAGATGAAAAAACAGTAGGAAGAGCAAAAATGTGTATAGAACAAAATTTATACGATTTAAAATAATATAAAAATCATTTTAGATATTATTAAATAAAAGTTTATAAAAAAGATTTTATTTCGAAACTGTTTTTGAATATTTACAAAAAAACTTCTTTGTTAAATTTAATTAACAAAGAAGTTTTTTTTATTTCTATTTAGAGCTATTTTCTATATTTTATACAGAAAAACATGCTTAATTTTCAGATTCTTTATTTGTTATTTCTTCTAAATCTAATAATTCTTGCCATCTTGAATCAACTTCTTTTTGGAATTCTTCTATCATCCATTCATTTCCTGGTTTAAACATATGTTTAAATCTTCTTTGAGGTTTTAAAAATTCCTCAATTGGTAGTTTATTCTTTGGCTTATAATTTATCTTATATTTTCCATCTATTACTTCATACAAAGGCCAATAACATGTTTCTACAGCAAGTTTTATAATGTCCATTAACATATCTGTAGGATATCCCCATCCTCTAGGACATGGAGTTAAAACATTTAAAAATGTTGGACCTTCTGTGTATATTGCTTTTTCAGATTTTTCATATAAATCTTTAAAATTATTAAGAGGAGCTGTTTGAGCAACATAAGGAATATGATGTCCAACCATAACTTTAGTTAAATCTTTTCTGGCTTGCATTTTTCCTGGAATAACAGTTCCGGCTGGAGTTGTTGTTGTGTCTGCAAATTTTGGAGTTGCAGAAGAACGTTGAATACCAGTATTCATATAAGCACCATTATCATAACATACATATACCATGTCATGACCTCTTTCCATTGCACCAGACAAACTTTGAAGACCTATATCATAAGTACCGCCATCACCACCAAATGAAATAAATTTAGTATGCTCATCTTCAGGTAATTTACCTTGTCTTTTTAGAGATTTATAAGCAGCTTCAACACCGCTAGCTGTGGCTGCTGTACACTCAAAAGCAGTATGAATAAAAGAATCTGTCCATGCTGTATATGGATAAATAAAAGTAGAAACTTCCATACAGCCAGTAGCACAAGATATAACTGCATGGTCATCCTTTTTTAATGCTCTTAAAACCATTCTACCAACTACTGGTGCTCCGCAACCAGCGCACATTCTATGACCTGCAGTGAATCTAGAGGGCTTTTCAGCCATTATTTGTTTTAGATTATATGCCATTTTTTTCATTCCTTTCTAATTATTTCTTAATCCTAAATAACGATATGGATTTTCTATTTTTCCTGTAGATACAATTTCTTGTAAATCATCAAAAACGCTTTCTATATCTGTAACTGATACATCTCTACCACCAATACCATATATATAATTACACATTGGTACAGTTTTTTTATTTACATACATGCCAGATGTAACGTCTTCAAACAAAGCACCACCAGCGGCGTTTAAAGAATCAGCTTTATCTAAAACTGCAACAGCCTTTAATCCAGATAATGCCTTTGCAATTTCATCAGATGGAAAAGGTCTAAATACTCTGATTTTTAAAAGACCTGCTTTTATTCCTTTTTTTCTTAAATTATCTACAACGTATTTAGTTGTACCAGCAGTTGAATTCATACAAACAATTGCAATTTCTGCATCATTTAGTTTATATTCTTCAAAGAATGAATACTTTCTACCTGTTAATTCTTCAAATTCTTTTGCTACATCCAAAATTACCTTTTTCGCATTTTGCATAGCAACAGATTGTTGATATTTATGTTCAAACAAATAAGCTTGTAGGTCAAGAGGGCCAATAGCCATTGGTTCGTTACGATTTAGTAAGTAATGGTCAGGTTTATAAGTTCCAACAAAAGATTTCACTTTATCATCTTCTAATAATTCTATATTTTCTATAGAGTGAGATGTAATAAATCCATCTTGACAGACCATTAATGGAAGTAATACGTCTTTATGTTCGGCAATTTTATGAGCCATTAATAAATTATCATAAGCTTCTTGGTTATTTTCACTAAACAGCATAATCCAACCGCTATCACGAACACCCATTGCGTCAGAATGATCATTATGTATATTTAAAGGACCTGAAACGGCACGGTTTACAAGTGACATTACAATAGGCAATCTTAAGCTAGAAGCAATATAAATCATTTCCCACATAAGAGATAAACCATTTGCAGATGTTGCAGTCATAGCTCGTGAACCAGCAGCTTCAGCACCAATACAAGCACTCATTGCACTATGTTCACTTTCTACTGCAACAAATTCAGTATCTACTTTGCCATTACTAACAAATGTAGAAAAATATTGTGGTATTTCTGTAGAAGGTGTAATAGGAAAAGCTGCTACGACATCAGGATTAATTTGTTTCATAGCAATAGCAGCAGCTTCATTACCACTTAAACGTTCTCTAATTCCCATTTATTCATTACCTCCTTCATCTTTCATTTTAATTGCTCCAAAAGGGCAAACTTTTGCACAAACTCCACAACCTTTGCAATAGTCGTAGTTAAAATCTTCTCTTTGTTGATTTTCATTAACAGGAATTGCATCATCAGGACATACAGGAAAGCATAATCCACATTGTTTACACTTTTCAGAAATAAAAATAGGTTTTATAGATCTCCAATCGCCTGTTTTAAAACATATTGCATTTCCAGCTTCATATATATTTCCACCGATAGTTAATTTATCAGCTGGTGTATGGATATTAATATTATCAGACATATATTTAAACTCCCTTTCTTTTGATATTAATTTATATAAATTAATTTATTTTTTTCACTTCTTTTAAAGCTAAAGTTAAAGCTTTCATATTTCCTTCTATAACTTCAGGTTTTTTAGCAAATTTATGTTTAAAAGAACCTTCCATATCTTTTAAAAGTTCTTCATCTGTCATAACTTTACTAACTTTAACAATTGCAGCAAGCATTGGAGTATTAGGAAAATATTTTCCCAAAGCTTCCATAGAAACTTTTCTTGCATCAATTGTATATATATCACCACTGTATCCATTTAATACAGAATTTAAATAGTTTGCATCTTTAGTTGTATTAATGACAATTGCACCAGATTCTTTTAGACCAGCAGTTACATCTATACTTTCTAAAAGTGTATCATCTACAACAACTACGTAGTCAGGTTTATAAATGTTGCTATGAATACGAATTGGTGAGTTACTAATACGATTATAAGCAGTAATTGGTGCACCCATTCTTTCTGGACCATATTCTGGAAAACCTTGAATATATTTCCCAGTATTAAAAGCAGCATCAGCAAGTAAAAGAGAAGCTGTTTTAGCACCCTGGCCACCTCTACCATGCCATCTTATTTCTACTAAATCATTCATATTTAAATTGATAACCTCCTTAAGTTAAAATATATGATTAAAGTATATGCCTAAAAGCAAGGAAAGTCAATACTTAAAGAGGTGATGTTAACACATAAAAGGTATAAAGAAATTTATAAAATATAAATTAGTTGAACAAAATCAAATGATACTATATAATTAATCAAGTAAGAAAATAAAAATTTTAGAACAAATATAAATATTTGTTAAATATAGAAATTTTAGTAGTGTTTAATAAAAAAATAGATATTCACAAAAAGGAGACAAGAATGTTTGATCAAAATATTAAATTTAAATACACATGGAGACCTTATCAAGAAAAAGTTTTAAGAGATGTTCAAAAATATATATCAGATGGTAAAGTTAATATTGTTGCAGCACCACGGATCTGGAAAAACTATTTTGGGATTAGAGCTTGCAAGAAGTCTTGGAAAACCAGTAATGATTTTAGCACCAACTGTTACAATAAAAAATCAGTGGATACAAAGGTTTATTTCATCTTTTACAAATTTTACAGATGTTCCGGAGTGGATTAGTACCAATATTTACAATTTGAAATTTTTTAATGTAGTTACATATCAAGCACTTCATTATGCTTTTAAAAAGCAAAAAATTAGAAGTCAAAAAAGTGAAGATACAGATGAAATTGAAGAAAAAGAAGAAGGAATAGAAGATTTAGAAAAAATTAAATCTTACAATTTGATAGAAGAAATTAAAAAAAATAATATTTCTACAATTGTTTTGGATGAGGCACATCATTTAAAATCAGAATGGTGGAAAAGTTTAAGTAAAGTTATAGAATCTTTAAATAATATAAAAATAATTTCTCTAACAGCAACTCCACCATATGATGCAGATTTAAAAACTTGGCAAAGGTATATAGATTTATGTGGAGAAATTGATGCTGAAATATCAGTTCCAGAATTAGTAACAGTTAATAATTTGTGTCCACATCAAGATTACATATATTTTAATTATCCAAGCAAAGAAGAGCAAGAAAAAGTTGACAATTACAAGATAAAATTAAAAAAGATATTAGATGATTTGAAAACAAATCAAACTTTTATTAATGCTATAAAAAATCATCCTTATATGAAAACCCCATATAATTATGAAAGTGAAATATTAGAAAATGTAGAATATTATAGTAGCATGATTATATTTCTAAATAGCTTACAAGAACCAATTAATAAAGAAAATAGAGAGATACTGGGGCATAAAAATACTATTCCAAAATTGACAATAGAATGGATGGAAATACTTTTAAAAAATATAATTTTAATTGATAGAAAAAATTATTTGAATTATGAAGACGAAATTTTAAATATAGAAAAAGAATTAAATAAAATAGGTGTTATAGAAAAAAATACATTTTCGTTTTCTGAAAATAAAACTTTAGAAAAATACTTTATAAATAGTATAGGAAAATTGGACAGTATTTCAAAGATTGTAGATATTGAATATGAATCACTAAAAGAAAAATTAAGAATGGTTATTTTGACAGACTTTATTAGAAAAGAATACTTAGAAACAGATAATATTGAAACAAATAAAATGGGTGTATTTCCAATTTTTAAATCTTTATTAAATAAAAATCCTGAAATAAATTTAGCGGTTTTAACAGGAAGTGTTTTTGTAATTCCAAGTAAACTACAAAAAAATATTTATAATATGTGTGAAGAAAATAATATAGATAAAAGAAAAGTAAAATTTAAAAATTTAATAATTTCAGATAAATATGTACAAGTTGCTATTTCAGATTCAGTGAGAAATAAAGTAATGAATTTAATATCAAAACTATTTGCTGAAGGAAAAATTCAAATTATTATTGGAACAAAATCATTGCTAGGAGAAGGATGGGATGAACCAAGTATTAATAGTTTAATACTTGCAAGTTTTGTAGGTTCATATATGTTGTCAAACCAAATGAGAGGAAGAGCAATACGTGTTAATGAAAATCTGAGAAAAACAGCTAATGTTTGGCATTTGGTTTGTGTAACAGAAGATGATGAAAAAGAAAATAAAATAAAAAATGCAGATTATGAAATGTTAAAGAGAAGATTTGAAGCATTTTCAGGAATTGGATATGAATCAAATTTAATAGAAAACGGATTAGAAAGACTAAATGTAAATCCACCATTTACAAAAGAGAGAGTAGAAGAGTTAAATAAAAATGCTAAAAATTATTCTGTAAAAAGAGAAGAAATGTATGATAGATGGAAAAATTGTATTCAAAATATGGATGTAAAAAATGCCAAGATGATAGATGAAATTGAAGTTCCAAAAGAAGATAAAATGAAAAAAGCTTGGTTTATAGATTCAAAATTTGTTATTATTAGTATAATTGCAATAATGGTTTTACTAGGTTTAATATTAGGTTTTTTGAAACTGAAAATTTTATTTGTTTTAATAGAGATGATACTTGGAATATATATAGCAACTAAAGTTGTAAAAATAAAAAGATTAAGTAGCAGTCAAGGAAGTTTGAAAGAGCTTTCAAAAGTTGTGCTAGATTCTCTATATAGATGTAAGTTTATAAAAACTGGAAAGTCAAGAATAAAAGTAGTTGTGAGAACTGGTGAAAAAGGAAAGATTAATTGCTATTTAACAGGAGCAACGATGCAAGAAAATAATTTGTTTATAGATTCTTTAAAAGAAACGTTGGAAAAAACTGTAAATCAAAGGTATATAATAGTAAGGTTAAACAAAAAATTACAAGAAGCTAATGATTATTATAATGTTCCAACAGTTTTATCACAAAACAAAGAAATGGCAGAAGTATTTTATACATATTTTAAAAATAGGATAGGAAAATGTGATTTAATATATACTAAAAATGCAGAAGGTAGAAGATTATTATTGAAAGCTAGAGCAAGTAGTTTGAGTTTAAAAGATAAAATTACAAGAAAACAAGTATATAGTAATTGGAAATAAAATATAAAATTAACATTTTACATAAAGTGTGGCTTTTTGCTTGACTTTTTTCCAGTTTCAGGATAATATATAATAGTAAGAAATTGTGACCATAAATAGATTTTTAGTGGTCTAAGGAGGAAAAATAGTTTATGGGAGAAGTTATAGTTGTAACATCCGGAAAAGGTGGAGTAGGAAAAACAACAACTACAGCTAATCTAGGATCTGCATTGGCATTAAATGGGAAAAAAGTTGTATTAGTTGATACAGATATTGGACTTAGAAATTTAGATGTAGTAATGGGATTAGAAAATAGAATAGTATATGATATAGTAGATGTTGTAGAGGAAAAATGCAAATTAAGACAAGCATTAATAAAAGATAAACGTTTTAATGAACTTTTCTTACTTCCTGCTGCTCAAACAAGAGATAAAAGTGCTGTAAATGAAGAACAAATGAAAGAACTTACAAGTAAACTAAAAGAAGAATTTGATTATATATTAATAGATTGTCCTGCTGGTATAGAGCAAGGTTTTAAAAATGCTATTGCTGGAGCAGATAGAGCAATTGTAGTTACAACAGCAGAAATTTCATCTATACGTGATGCAGATAGAATAATAGGTCTTTTAGAAGCCTCTGAAATAAGAAATCCAGAGTTGATTATTAACAGATTAAGACCTAATATGGTAAGAAGAGGAGAAATGATGGATGTTGATGACATCGTTGATTTACTTTCTATAGATTTAATTGGTGTTATACCAGACGATGAATATATTATTACTCAAACTAATAAAGGAGAACCAGCGGTTTCAAATAAAAAAGCACCTTCAGGAAAAGCTTACTTGGAAATTGCAAGAAGAATATTAGGAGACAATATAGAAGTAACAATTCCAGGAAGAGATGAAGGCTTTTTTACTAAATTATTAAACTTTTTTAGAAGAAAGTAATTACAAATTTGGAGGAAAATAAACATGTTTGATGGTATAATAAATTTTTTTAAAAAGTTTGGAAAAACTGAACAAGAAGAAGTTAAGTCAAAAGATACAGCAAAAGAAAGATTGCATTTAGTTCTTATGCAGGACAGAGCAAATGTTTCAGCAGACTTTTTAGAAATGATGAAACAAGAAATAATTGATGTAATAAAAAAATATATTACTGTAGATGAAAATGAAATAGATGTTAGATTAACAAATAAAACAAATGATGATGGAACTTCTGGTGCACCTGCATTATATGCTAACATACCAATAGTTAGTATAAAAAATGAAAATAAAAGTGCTATAGAAAAAGAAGCAAATAAAAAGGAAGAATCAAAAAAAGAAGAGAAACAATCTAATGAAAGCGAAAGTAAAGAATTAAAAAAAGATGCAAAAGGTACCGAGAAAAAAATAAAAAATAATAACGATAAAGAAGAACTAAAAAAAGATTCAGAAAAAGAAAATAATATAGAAGTTAAAAAAATAGAAAATAAAGAAGAAAATCAATCTGAAAGCAATGAAGAAGATACATCTGAAAAAGAGAAAACTGAAAAAAAAGCAAAAACAGTAAAAAAAGTAACAACTAAAAAAGGTACTAAAAAGGTTGCATCAAAAAAGAAAACAAATGCTTAAATAAAATTGGAGATTGTAAAATATGAAGAAAAGAATATTAAAAAATATCGAGTGGGGTATTCTAATTTGTACTGTTCTATTAATTGGAATAGGGATGGTAGCTTTATATTCAGCAACTCAAAGTTCAGGATTTGATGAATTAAAAAAACAAGCAATGTGGTTAATAATTAGTATACCAATAGTTATACTGATTATTTCAATTGATTATGAAACTATAGTTAAATTTTCACCAATTGGTTATGGAATAATACTTGTATTACTAGTGTTAGTATTATTTACCACACCAGTTAATGGTGCTACAAGTTGGTTCGAAATAGGGCCATTTTCTTTTCAACCAGCAGAATTTGCAAAAGTATTTGTAATACTTTTGTTAGCAAAAGGGATTACTAAAGCGCAAGAACAAGAAAAATCAGATATAAGTAAACCTAAAAAACTTTTTTTGGTATTATTAATTGTAATGGTTCCTGTTTTACTTATTATAAAACAACCAGATTATGGAACTGCTTTAGCTTTTTTAGTTGCAACTGTATGCATGCTGTTTGCTTCAGGAATTAATAAAAAGTATATAATAGGAGCAATTGTATCTGTTATAATTGTTATTCCATTATTATATTTTTTTGTATTACCTGAACATGCAAAAACAAGAATTGATGTTTTTTTAAATCCAAATTTAGATCCGAGAGGTTCTGGATATAATGTTATACAATCTAAACTTGCAATAGGTGCAGGTCAGCTTTTTGGAATGGGAATTACTAAAGGAAACCAAACTCAGTTAGGATTCTTATATCCAAAAACAACAGATTTTATTTTTTCGGTAATAGGAGAGGAAATGGGATTTATAGTTGGTGCAGGTATTATTGTGCTATATGTTATATTAATTACAAAAGCTATTAATATAGCTAAAACAGCTAAAGATGACTTAGGTGCATATATTGCAATAGGAATTACAGGGATATTTTTATTTCATATGGTTGAAAATATAGGAATGACAATGGGACTTCTACCAATAACTGGTGTACCACTTCCATTTGTTAGTTATGGAGGAAGTTCGTTGTTAACAAATCTTATATTGGTAGGATTATTGTTAAATATAAGTGGAAGAAGAAAAAAAACATTATTTATAGAATAGATAAAGGAAGGTAAAAATGTATATAAAGCCTTTAAAAATAGGAAATGTAAATTTAGAAAATAATATATTATTAGCACCAATGGCAGGGATAACAGACCTGCCATTTAGAATGATATGTAAAAAATTTGGACCATCTTTAGTATGTACAGAAATGGTAAGTGCAAAAGCTCTTTTTTATGGTGATGAAAAAACTAAAAAATTATTAAATACAAAAAACGAGAAAAGACCAATTGCAGTTCAAATATTCGGCAGTGATATAGAGTCTATGGTATATGCTACGAAATATTTACAAGATAAAGCCGATATAATTGATATAAATATGGGATGCCCAGCACCGAAAGTTGTAAAAAATGGTGATGGAAGCAAGTTATTATTAGATCTTAAATTAGTAGAAAAGATAGTTAAAAATGTTGTTAAAGAGTCAAAAATACCAGTAACAGTAAAAATAAGAAAAGGATGGAATGAAGAAAATATTGTTGCAGTAGAAGTTGCAAAAGTTATAGCAGATTCTGGAGCTTCAGCAATTACAATTCATGGGAGAACAAGAGCAGAATTTTATTCTGGTGTTGCAGATTGGGATATAATAAAAGCTGTAAAAGAAAGTGTAACTATACCAGTAATAGGAAATGGAGATATAAAATCACCAGAAGATGCTTTAGAAATTTTTAAGAAAACTAATGTAGATGGTATAATGATAGGAAGAGCTACATTAGGAAATCCGTGGATTTTTAAAAACATTATAGAATATTTAGAAAAAGGAAAATATGATAACAATTTTCCAAGCAATGAAGAAAAATTAAAACTAATAATAGAACACATAAATATGGAAGTTGAAGAAAAAGGTGAAGATATAGGAATAAAGGAAATGAGAAAACATCTTGGTTGGTATATAAAAAATTTAAAAGATGCAAGTAAAATAAGAGAAAAAGTAAATACATTAAAAACTAGACAAGAGGTAATAGATTGTCTGGAAGAATACTTTAGTGTAATATGAATATAAATTAAAAGAATAGAATTTATCTATTCTTTTTTTATATAATAAGAAAATTTTTGAACATCCTATTATATAAAAAAGTTTTGCTAAACATTGTGTAAAAAATGTTAAAGCTTTATTATACTTATATAAAAGGAGAATGACCAAAATGAAAGTAAAAAAAATTATTATATTTGTTTCTTTAATAGTTATTGCAATTTTAATTTTCTTTTTTGTAAAAAATAATTATAAAAAATTTAATATTGGAAATAATATAACTAGTAAATCAATTAAAGAAGTTGAAAATTATATTTTAAATATTAATTCATACAAAGCGAAAATTGAAGTTGAGGTACAAAGTAATAAAAATGAAAACAAGTATATTTTAATGCAGAAGTTTGCAAAACCTAATATATCTAAACAAGAAGTTTTAGAACCTAGTGATGTAAAAGGAATTGAAACAATATATAATGGAAAAGATTTAACTATTAATAATTCGAATTTGGGACTAAGTAGCATTTATGAAAATTATCAATATATGATTGATAATTGTTTGTGGATAAATAGCTTTATAGAAGATTATAAAGAATGTAATGAAGATGAAAAAGCTATAAGAGAAGAAAATGATGAGATTGTAATGGAAACAAAAGTAAGAAAAGAGAGTAAATATATTCAATATAAAAAATTATATATAGATAGTAAAACATATAAACCAAGCAAAATGTTAATACAAGATGTTAACAAAAAAACTCTAGTTTACATATCATATAAAGAGATAGAAATAGATAGTTTAAGTAAAGAAGAGGTTTTAGCATATGCAGTAGAAAATATATAAGTAATAAAAATTATAAATTATTTGAGCTATCATTTTATCTTAGAACTAATATTAAAATATATCAACTAAATAGATTATAGATATACAAATACTGGGAGTTGAGTAAAATGATAGTAAAAAGAGGGGATATGTTTTATGCAGATTTAAGTCCTGTTATTGGCTCAGAACAAGGAGGAATAAGACCTGTAGTTATAATACAAAATGATGTAGGAAATAAACATAGTCCAACAGTAATAGCAGCAGCAATAACATCACAATTAGGGAAAAATAAACTACCTACACATATAGAAATAGGTCCTAAAAATTGCGGACTAAAATCAGAATCGGTAGTTTTAGCAGAACAAATAAGAACAATAGATAAAAGTAGATTAAAAGAAAAAATAGGTCATATAGATGATGAATCTGTAATGAACAAAATAAATAGCGCATTGGGAATTAGTTTTGGTTTAGGAGATTAAAATAAAAAAGTGTATATAAGTGAAAAATATGTGTAAAACTAAATAGGATTTATACATATAACAAACATTTAATATACACTTTTTTGTGCTAATTGAAGTTTTAAATAATTATTAAAAGATTACTAATTATTTAAAAAATCACATTAACTTTTTAATTATTGATATTTCTTTATACAATTTATCTATTCTATTTTCTCTAATTTGAATTGCATTTTGATAATCTGTTAAAATAGAAAAGTAATTATTTATATTTTCTTCATCTTGAAGAAGTAAATTTATTCCTTCTTCATAATATTTGTGTTTTTTAGGAGTTGATGAAGTATCCATTTTTTTCTTATATTTATCAATTTCTATTAGTCTTTTTTCCTGATTTTTTAAATATTTTATATAAGTATAAAGTCCATCGATTTCATAATATATATCATCAATTACTACTTTGAAAAGTGCTTTTAATACTTTTATATTTATTTTACCCACTTGGTAATTAATTGTTAATTGGTCTAAAGCAATTTCTTTTTTTAAATCTTCTGGTTTTGAATCTTTTATTAATTCTTGTAATGTTTCAGAAATATTAGCATGAGTTTTATATTGTCTTTTAGCTACGATGGCATCATATTCATCAGCAACTCTTATAATTTGAGCAACGTAAGGAATATCATCTTTTAAAAGACCGATAAGGGTATCCGAGAGCCATTTAAGGCCTCATGATGATATAAAGCACCAGCACTATAGGGTTTTAAATTTTTGTCTTTCATGCAAATTTCGTAACCATAAATTGTATGTTTTTTCATGATTTCATATTCTTCATCTGTTAATTTTGCAGGTTTTTGCAAAATTGAACTTGGGATCATTAATTTACCAATATCATGTAAATATGCACAAATCGTACAGTATGCAGTAAAATCTTTTTTACAATGTAAATACTCACAAATTCTACAAACTAAATTTGCAACATTTTCACTATGCTTTCTTGTTACATTATCTAGAGTTCCTAATATTTCTAGTTGATTTTTTACTGTTTCATCTAGGTTATATGACCTTAAATTTATTGGACTATAAAAATTAAAATTTTCCTTTTGCATATATTACTCCTAACAAATTTTTTTTAATAATAACATTATTTAAAATATAAAGCAATAATATGTAAATTAAAATAAAAAGTAAAATACAAATAATTAAATTTAAAGTAGATATTATAAATGTTTTTATAAATAAATTTATAATTAGATAAGTAAAAAATAATGCAATAATAGGTAAAAAAATCCAACTTATATAATTGATTTTAAAATTAGTTATTTTTAAAAGTTCTGTTAAACTAAGAATAGAGTTAAGTAGTTCACTAATGAAAATAATAGTAATATATCCACTAATTCCTTTTAGTGGTAGTAAAAAATAGATACAAGTAATACTTGCTATTAAATCTAAAATGTTAATTCCCATAACTTTTAATTGCTTGTCTAGACCTTTTAAAATACTATCAACAATATTATCTAAATACATAAAAACAATTAAAGGACATAAAATCTTGATATATTTTGATACTTCTACAGTATTATAAAACAAGATACTAAAAGAATCAGAAAAGCATAAAAAAATTCCAATTATACAAAAAGAAAATATAAAAGAGTATTTAAATATTAAATTAAGCATTTTATTCATTTTTGTATATTCGTTCCTAGTATTGTAATAGGAAAATTCTGGTATCAATAATCCTGCAAAAGTATTAATTATAATATTAGGGAAAAGTATTAAAGGAAAAACCATTCCATTAATCATTCCGTATTTAGATAATGCCTCACTGCAGCTAAGACCAGATTTTTCTAAGTTTAATGGAATTAATAACTGCTTAATTGTAGAAAGCCCAGAACGGATATAGGAAGTTATTGCAACTGGAATACTTATTCTTAATATTTTATGTGTAAAATCATTTGTTTTATTATTTCTGAATCCGGATAACTTTTTTAAATTCATTTTATATAATAAATATAAAATAAGAAAAGAGCAAATTTCTGAAACTGTAGTTCCAAATACTAGTGAAACAATTGCAAAATCTACAGATTCAAAAGGAAGCAGATTTAGTAAAAAACAAATAATAGAAATTTTAATAATTTGTTCTATTATTTGAACAAATGCAGTTTTTTTAACTAAACGAGATGCAGAAAAATAGCCATTAATACAAGAAGACATCGCAACAAAAGGAAGAGATAAGGCAATTACATAAAAAGGAAAACAAGAAACTTTGTTATGTAAAAAAACACTTGATATGTATGGAGTAAAAATGAAAAGTGCTAAAGCAGAAAATGAGCCGAAAGACAAAACTAAATAATAAACATTTCTTTGCAGCTAATTTTATATTTTGAATATTACCAAAAGCAAGCTCTTCAGACACTAATCGTATACAAGCTAAATTAATTCCAGATAAAGCAAATGTAATAAAAAATAGATATACAGATATAACAAGTTCAAATACACCTACAGATTCAGTTCCTATTTTGTTAGAGATATATACATTAAAAAACATACTAATAGTTCTTAATATAAGTGCTATACAAGTAAGTATAGTACCATTAACTAAAAAAATTTTTATTTTTTTCAAAAATTATCACCTAACCTATCAAAGTATATGTTAAAATCTTTCAAAGAAGAATAATATATAAGAAAAAATATAAATTGCTTCTAGAAGATAGTAAATATAATTGTAAAAATAGATAGAATGGAATAAAATAATTAATGAAGATTAAAAATAAAAAAGTATTTATATATTAAATAGAATAAGGAGAAAAGAGAATGAAAAAGATATTATTTGTATGTGCAATGAAAAAAGAGGCAAAATTAATTGCGGAAAAATTAAAATTACAAAGAATAAATGAAGAATTATATAAAAAAGATAATATTCAACTATTGATAACTGGAATTGGAAAGCAAAAAACAGCAATAAGTTTAGCAACATATTTATGTAAAAATGAAAAACCAGAATTAATAATAAATGTTGGATATGCTGGGTCAACGAATATAACAATAGGAAAATGGGTGAGTATAACTAAAAGTTATAATTATGAATGGGAAATTCCTGGTGAAGAAAAGTATAGTATGAAAGACTTTGGTAATCAAGAATTACAATTATCAGATTGTAATGAATTACAAAAAGTAGATTGTTATTCTGCAGAAAGTTTTGTTACTTCTACTAATTTAAAGGGAAGCATAGCTTTTGATATGGAACTTCATTCAGTTGCAATTTTATGTGATATGTATAAAATTCCACTGATGTCATTAAAAAAGATAAGTGACAATTTAAGTATAGATGATTATTATGATAATTTGAGAGAAGAAAATGTTTTTGAGTTAGAGAGTTGTTTGGATTTTATAAAAGAAATTAATTAATTTTTGAAAAGGGGCTGACTATATTAACAAAATTTATGGCTTGACTCCTTTTTATAAAACTGGCAAAAGTAAAAGAAAGATCTAGAATATAATTTAAAATTGAAAGAAATATTTTAATAAAATAAGAATAAATAAAAACAAAAGTTGACATTAAAAACAAAAAAAAATATAATTACAATGTGAAAATGTGTATAAATACAATTTATATAAAAAATAAAAACAAATAACAACAAAATTTAAGATAAGGGTGAAAATAAATGTACTTAAAAAGATTGGAATTACAAGGATTTAAATCATTTGCTGATAAAACAATTTTAGAATTTAAACCAGGAATCACATCTGTTATTGGACCAAATGGATCTGGAAAAAGTAATATATCAGACAGTATCAGATGGGTTTTAGGAGAACAAAGTATAAAATCTTTAAGAGGGGCCAAATCAGAAGATATAATTTTTGCAGGAACACAAAATAGAAAATCTTTAGGTTTTGCAGAAGCATCAATTGTAATAGACAATTCAGATGGCAAACTACCAATAGAGTATTCAGAGGTAACAGTAACAAGAAAAATATATAGAAGTGGTGAAACAGGATACTATATAAATAAGGTTCCTTGTAGATTAAAAGATATATTAGAATTATTTATGGATACAGGTATAGGAAAAGATGGGTATTCAATTATAGGACAAGGTAAAATTGACGAAATATTAAGTAACAAATCTGAAGACAGAAGACATATTTTTGAAGAAGCAGCAGGTATTGTAAAGTATAGAGTAAGAAAAGCAGAATCAGAAAAAAAATTAGAACAAACAAAACTTAATTTACTTAGAATAAATGATATTATATCAGAAATAGAAAGCAACATAGATCCTCTAAAAATGCAAGCGGAAAAGGCAAAACAATTTTTAGATTTAAGAGAAGAACTAAAAAATATAGAGGTGGGGTTGTTTTTATATAATATAGAAAGCTATAAAGAAAAATTAGAGCAAATTGTAAAAGATATAGAAATAATGGAAAACCACAAACAAGAAGAAGTAGAAAAACAAGAAAAATTACAAAAAAATAAAGATGATTTAAAAATAGCTATAGATAATTTAACAAGTAAAATAGAAGAAGTTCAAAATTTAGGATTTGAAAGTAGTAATAAAATAGAAAAAATTAATTCGGAAATAAGTATTTCTAAAGAAAGAATAATAAATAATAATCAAAATGAAGAGAGAATTAAAAATGAAATTAAAGAATGTGAAGAAAGAATAGAAGAGCTAGAAGAAGAAAAAAAGCAAAAAGTAGAGAAAAAAGACAGTTTATTTTCTAATAAAGAAAAATTCGAAAAAGAGTTAGATGAAAAACAAGAAGAATTAAAAAAAATTATGGAAAAGATGTCTACAAAAGAACTTGAAATAGAAGGAAAAAAACAATTATTAGAAAAATATACAGACGAAAAGTATGAAAAAAGTTCTAATATTAATGCTCAAGATGTAAACTATCAAAACATTCAAAAAAGACAAAATAATTTGAAATTAGAAATATCAGAAGTTATTTCTGAATTAGATGGGCAAAGAGATACTAAACAAGAGTTATCAAGTAAGTTTTTTGAGATAGAAAATAAAAGAAGTAAATTAGTAAATGAAATAGAAGAAGTATCAAAGCAAAAGCAGGAATGTGAAAATAAAATTAATGAATTTGATATATCAATTAATAAAATTGTAGATGAAATGCAAATGAAAAAATCAAGATTAAATTTCTTGATAGAAACAGAAAAAGAAAAAGAAGGATATGTAAAAAGTGTTAAATCAATATTAATTGCTTGCGATCGAGATTTAAATTTAAAAAAAGGAATGCATGGTGTTTTAGCAAATTTAATTTCTGTAGATAAAAAATATGAAACAGCAATAGAGATGTGTTTAGGAGCAAGTCTTCAAAATATAGTAACAGAAAATGAACAAGATGCTAAAAAGTTGGTTGAATACTTAAGAAAAAATAATTTAGGAAGAGCATCTTTTTTACCAATAACAACTGTAAAAGGAAAAAAAATAGATAAGATAAAATCAAAAACTAATGGTGTAATAGGAATTGCATCAGATTTAATCAATACAGATAAAAAGTATAGGCAGATTGTTGAAAGTTTACTTGGAAGAACTGTGATTGTAGATGATATGGATACAGCAATAAATCTTGCAAAACAAAATAGTTATTCTTTTAGAATTGTTACATTAAAAGGAGATGTAATAAATCCATCAGGAGCTATACAAGGTGGATCTGTACAAACTAAAACTGTAAATATCTTAGGTAGAAGTAAAGAAATAGAAGAATTAAAAAATAATATAAATTTATTAGATGAGAAAGTAAAAGCTTTACAAGAAGATAAAGTAAAATACCAAGAATCTGTTTCAAGTGTAATAGAAAAAGCAAAAGAATTTGAAAAAAGTTTACAGGAAATAGATATAACATATGCAACAGAAAAGCAAAAAATACTAGCAATAGAAGAAAAAATAGATTCTTCACAAATAAGACTTTCAAAATTAAAACAAGAAAGTAAGAAAAATGAAGAACAGAAAATAGAAATTCAAAATAATAAAGAAGAAGAAAAAAGAAGAATAGAAGAAATAGAATTAGAAGTTCAAAAATTAAATGAAGTAATACAAGAATTTGCAAGTTTAAATAAAGATAATCAAAAATATGTTGATGATCTAAATTTTGATATAACAAATTTGAAAATTTCAGTATCTTCTTTTGATGAAAGTGGAACATCAATTGATGAAATGATTTTGAGAATAAATCAAGATATTGAAAATAATAAAAAAAGTATTGAAAATAAAAATAATGAATTGAATGTAAAAAATGAAGAAAATAAAGAACTAAATAATAAAATAACAGAATTAAATAATGAAGTTATTGAAATTAAGAATCTAGTAGCCAATAGTTCTACTAAAGTAGAAGAATTGAAAGCTTCGAGATTAAAAAACAATGAAGAATTAGCTAAAATAGAAAAAGATATATCTAGTCAATTTGATGTAATAGAAGACTTAAAAGAACATTGTGTAAAAATTGATGTAAAGAAAACTAAATTAGAACAAGATTTAGAGCAAGTTATTAATACTTTATGGGAAGAATATGAAATTACTCCAAATAATGCAGGAGATTATAAAAAGCCAGATAATGTACTTACAACTCAAAAACAAGTAAATACATTAAGAAATAATATTAAAGACTTAGGAAGTATTAATATAGATGCAATAGAAGAATATAAAAAGACAAAAGAAAGATATGACTTTATGTGTGAACAAAGATTAGATTTAGATGTTACAGCAGGAAAATTAAGAAAAATAATTTATGATATGACAGAAACAATGAAAAATCAATTTTCAGAAAAATTTAAACAAATTAACAAAAACTTTTCTGAAGTATTTGTCGAATTATTTGGTGGAGGAAAAGCAGAGTTAATACTAAATGACGAAGATAATATTTTAGAATGTGGAATAGATATAAAAGTTCAACCGCCAGGTAAAAAATTGCAAAATATGATGCTTTTATCAGGAGGAGAAAAAGCATTTACAGCTATAGCTTTATTGTTTGCTATTTTAAAAATTAATCCAGCGCCATTTTGTATATTAGACGAAATTGAAGCAGCTTTAGATGATGTAAATGTGTATAGATATGCAGAATACTTAAAGAAATTTAGTAACGACACACAATTTTTAGTAATTACTCATAGAAAAGGAACTATGGAAGCTGCAGATACTGTATATGGAATAACAATGGAGGAAAATGGAATAAGTAAGCTTTTATCGATGAAATTAGCTTAAATAAAAAAGTGGTAATCCCAAAAATGGTACCACTTTTTATTTTAATAATTTGATATAGAATTAAGTGAAATTCCTAAAACTAATGCTAAGATTAGCACAACAATTAAAATAATAATTGCAACTAAATATGCACAGAAAAATGAACGTGCATAATTTCTTCTATTTATATTAGAAGAATCAAAAGCAAAAACTATTAGCATAATAAAACCTACTAATGGTATTGCAAATAATATATTATATCCAAAATAGGCCCAAGCAGATAGTGGTCTATATTCATTTGGAATAGTGTTTGGATAATCTTGCATGAAAAATCCCCTCCTTTAATAAAATAATTGTAACACTTGGCAGAAAAATTGACAATATAAAACAAAAAATATTTTTTTTTTACAAATATATTAAAATTAAATAAATATTTTACTTATACCAATAAAAATAAGTAATATTCCAGAAACTAGATTCCAAGTGTTATCTGGAATTCGATTATTATTTCCTAAATTAAATGCAAAAAGTCTTCCTAAAGATAAAAAAACTATTTGAAAGATGGAAACTAAAATTGGAAATAAAAGTGAATTTATTCCTAGGATACTTCCACCAATACCAATACAAAATGAATCTATGGATAATGTTATACCAAGATAACATGCTTCTTTTATGTCTATTTTGTTAGAACTGTCAAGATCAGAAGAAATAGGATCTTTTATAATTTGAATAGTAATTCCTAAAAAACTTATAAAAAATTGATAGATTTTTTTATTTTGCTTAGATTTAAATTTATTTTTTGGGGGATCTTTTTTTGTTACTACTTGAAAAATTATTAAACTTCCCATTAGTATTAATAAAAAACTTCCAAGTAAAGATGTTATTATTTCAGGGATAATACAGTTTAAAGTTTTGCCAATAAAAATAGATAAACTAGTAACTGTAACAGAGATAAGAAACAATATTATATTGGAAATAAATGATAACTTTACTCTCCTTAGACCATATGTTATTCCTATTCCAAAAGAATCAATACTGCTTGAAAGTGATAAAATAATACAGTTAAATAACATAATATTCACCTCTTAACATAATATTCAAAATGTATAAAATTTCCACAAAAAAAATTAATAAAATTTACAAAAATGCTTGCATTTTATAAAATGTTGTATTACAATTTGACTTAGGTGGAGTAAAGTGGTACAAAGTGGAACCAAATGATAGTGAGGTGAAAATAAGTGCTAATTGGTGAATATGAACATTCCTTAGACGCCAAAGGCAGATTAATAATGCCATCAAGGCTCAGGGAAGATATAGGAGAAAAGTTCATAGTTACAAAAGGTTTAGATGGATGCTTATTTGGATTTTCACAAAAAGAATGGAAAAACTTTGAAGAGAAATTAAAAACACTTCCACTAACAAATAAAAATGCAAGAGATTTTGTTAGATTCTTCCTATCAGGTGCTACAGAATGTGATATTGACAAACAAGGTAGATTTCTAATTACTGGAAATCTAAGAGAATATGCACATATGGAAAAAGAAGTAGTTATTATTGGAGTAGGAACTAGAATTGAAATATGGAATAAAGAAAAATGGAAAGAATATAACAGCGAGGAAAATATCTCTGCAGACAACATTGCAGAAAATATGACTATGCTTGGTATATAACTTGTAAAAGTTTATATAAATAACAAAAGATAAATTAATTAAGATACAAAAGATAAAGCTTTTAGCAAAGAATAAGGATTTTACAAAAGAATTTTAAAATCCAAAAGATAAGTTTATAATTTACTAAAGTAAAATTATATAAATACAAAAGAAAAAATGTACAAAAGAAAATTTTAAAGTTACGAAAGATAAATAAAAAAGCACTAAAGACAAGAAATTTAAGGCATTTCAGTTGGTATTTTTAAAATACCAACTGCTTATGCTATTAAAACAAAAAAGAAAGTTGAAGGTGGCTATTTGGAATTTAATCATAAACCTGTATTACTAAAGGAGTGCATAGAAGGTCTGAATATAAAAGAAGATGGAGTATATGTAGATGGAACTTTAGGAGGAGCAGGACATAGTAAAGAAATTTTAAAAAGGTTATCAGATAAGGGGACTCTTATAGGAATTGACCGTGATATAGATGCTTTAAACGCAGCTAAAATAAATTTAGCTGAGTTTAATAATGTGAAATATGTACATGGAAATCATGATGACATAAAAACGATTTTAAATGATTTAGATATAGAAAAAGTAGATGGAATATTATTAGATTTAGGAGTTTCATCATATCAATTAGACGAAAGAGAAAGAGGCTTTAGCTATTTGGGTGAAAATAGATTAGACATGCGTATGGACAAAAGTCAAGAATTAACAGCAGAAAAAGTTGTAAATGAATATCCAGAAGATAAACTTTTAAGAATAATCTATGAATATGGTGAAGAAAGATTTGCAAAAAATATTGTAAGAAATATTGTTAAACAAAGAAAAATAAAACCAATAGAAACGACAAATGAATTGGTGAAAATAATAGAGGAATCTATTCCTAAAGCTAAACAAAATAATGGACATCCGGCTAAAAGAACTTTTCAAGCAATTAGAATTGAAGTTAATGATGAAATAAGACCTTTATATAATACTGTAATAAATAGTATTAATTGTTTAAAGAAAAATGGTAGATTATGTATAATTACATTTCATTCTTTAGAAGATAGGGCAGTAAAAGAGGCTTTTAAGGATGCTATGCGGAAAATGTACATGTCCAAAAGAATTGCCATATTGTGTTTGCAATTATAAATCTTTAGGGAAAATAATTAATAAAAAACCAATTGTTGCAAAAGAAGAAGAATTAAAAGAAAATTCAAGGTCAAAAAGTGCAAAACTAAGAATATTTGAAAGAATTAATAAATAAAACAAATGAAAAGAGGTGAACTTTGTGGCAAATAGCTATTATGGTTATCAATACGAAACCAGTCCAAGAAAATTGCAGCCAGAGTATAAACCTAATAAAAGTAGAAAAAATGTAAAAAGAAATAATAAAAATAAATCTGTAAGAATAGATAAGAATGAAGATAAGAAGAAAAATGTAAAAAAGGTAAATCAAAAATTTAGAGCTGTAAAATATCTAGCTGTGGGTTTTGCGATACTATTTGCTATAAGTTACAGAAATTCTTTAATAAATGAAAGTTTTAATAAAAAAGAGCAGCTAAAAAAAGACTTAAGTGCTATACAAAAAACAAATGAACAATTAGAAGTAAGTATAGAAAATTCACTAAATTTAAATAGTGTAGAAAAATCTGCTAAAGAAAAACTAGGAATGCAGAAACCAACTAATAGTCAAAAAGTATATGTTAGTTTACCTAAAAAAGACTATATTCAACCAGCAACAGAAGAAGTAACTATAGATGAAGAAGGTTCTTGGTTTGCAAAATTAATAAAAGGCTTTACAGAAAGTATAAAATAGAAAAAAGATTAAAATTAATTTATAGATTTTAATCTTTTTTTATTTTGAAGAATGGAGAAGGTTACTAAATATTTAAATAAAATAACTGATTGCTAATTAAATTAACAATCAGTTATCTTTATTTTTTAATTTGGATTTCCTTTTTTTAAATCAAAGATTATTGCATCTTCATTATTTGTGAAATAGCTTGAATCACTTGTGTCTGTTTGAATTGGATCTATTTCACCTGTGTCAGTATCAGAAAAACCTGTTATTGTTGACTTCTTCTTTTTAGGACGTTTTATTTTATCTTCTTCTGCTATACCACTTGTAAATTTATCAAATCTATATTCTTTTACTGTTTTTGGTTCTTTATATTTTGATTCTAAGAAATCTAATTTACCAGTTCCAACAATGCTTTTTCCTTTCATATTTTTAACTTTATACATACAATTTTTGAATTTTAAAGATTGAACTTTACCAGCCATATAATTAGGTTTCCATTTGTATTTTATTCCTCCAAGTTTAGGATCATAGCTACCTTTAGTTGTATCATAAGATGTAGACCAATCCCATTCACGTTTTTCTCCAAGCTCTTTTTGCCACCATTCATTATCTTCTGGAGAGTTGTTTCCGAATACAATTTTATTAGCACAGTTAGCAAGGATTGTTCTTTTATATTTACCTTTTTCAACATTTAATTGATCCAAACTTTGAACAGATACAACACTTGCAACTCTATATTTTCTGTATAAAGTAAATAATGCCTCTGTAGAACCACAAATGAAATCTGAGAATTCATCAATATATAAGAAATGAGGAATTCTTGAATTTTCATTTCCAGGTCTTTTTAAAACAGAATATTGCATTAATAAAATAAAGAATAATCCAAATGCTTTGTGAGCATTGGCTCCTAAATCACCACGTCTTGTACATACAAGAGTTATTTCACCATTATCTAAAGCACGGTCAAAATCGATGTTACCACTTCTTTTACATAGTATATTTTTTACTCCAGGATATCTTAATAGTATTTCTAACTGGCTAGTTGCTGCAGATACATATTTTTCCATATCTGCTTTTCCAGAACTATTTTCATAAAAATTCTTTTTGAAGAAAGAAAGAAGTAGTTTATATTCTTGGCGTAATTCTTCGTCTTCTTTCATTTTTTCGCATAATGATTCTACTAAACTGAAGTCATTTAAACATTCCATCATATCTTCTAAGTTAGGTAAATCACCATCGTGTAATCTTGGGTACATAACTTTAAGTAAAATTGCTAAATTTTCTATTGCTTGAGTTGACATTACTTCAACATATGCCATATCTATAGTTTTTAGATTTGCTGCATATAACCCTTTTAAAACAGTAGAGATTGCTGTAGAAATACTTAAAGGAGAATCAAATATAAAAGGGTTTAAACCTGGAGAATTTATATCATTAGGATCTATTAAATTTACAGGCATTTTATAATTATCTGCTACATCTAATATATGTGATATAGATTCAAAATCAGGTGAAATATAAGTAATACCTAAATTACGATATGTTATTGAATCTTTATTAGTATTTAAAATTAATTTTTTCATAAATGCTTGATATAATTGCATTTTAGAAGAATTAGGTTTTAACATATTTAAATTAAAGTTTTGATTAATATAATCATTTGTATATGGATATTTCAATGTTGCAATTCCTGTTTTTAAAGCAGTAAATGCCATTTCCTTAGATAACTCCTTAAAGAAAAACTTTTTATCAATATCACGTGCTATCATAGGTTCATATATCATTGATGTTTTTCCAGATCCAGAAACTCCAACTACAAGAGTGGATTCAAATCTTTTACTTTCTGGAATTTTTATAGATTTTCCAGAATCTGTATCTTTACATATAGCTATTTCACATGTATATGGTCCTGTTCCAGTAGATGTATCTGATAAATTAATTCCAGCATAGTCTCCAATAGAATCTTTAAGATCTTTAGTATCATCTACAGTAGTAATTAACCAATGTATTGGTTTATAAAATGTAGTAAGAGGGAAAAATAATGCAAGTGCACTAAAAGCAGGTTTTATTAAATCGCTAAAATCTGTTGCTATAATATGATAATTAGGAACAGATAGAAGTGCAAGCCAACATGATAAATTTACCCATTGCGTTATCATTGAAATTATTAAAATATACAATGAAATTATATATACATAAAAAAACGATAGTTTAATTTTTTTAGAATCAGCATATTTAGAAGAACCAGAGAATAGAAATGCAAACACTGGACATAGAATTGCTAGGGTATATTGTATTGGTCCCCAATAAGATCTTGATATTCCAGTAAAAATTAAAAGTAATATCTCAACGATTCTGTCTACAACTAAATATACTGTTAATAAAGTAAGTATATAAGTTAAAAAAGTATTTCTATCAGTTTTTAATACTTTTAAAAATTTATCTATATATTTTAATATAAAACTCAAAAATGAATTGATTGGTCCAAATAAAAATTTCAAGTTATTCACCACTTTCAATTAAAATAATACATATATATTATCTTATAAAATTCGCAAAAAAACAAGTGGTTTCGCAAAAAAATATAGATAATAGAACAGTTTTTTAATAAAAAATTAAGCAAATTTTTATTAAAATATAATAATAGTAATAAGACATAAATAAAATAGTAAAAGAAAAAAATATTTTAGGCATAAAAATATTTATGCAAGGGAGTTTTTTATGCAAAAAAAGAAAATAAAACAAGAAAGTTTTATAAAGGGAATATTAGCACTTATATTTTCACAAATATTAATAAAATTATTTGGCTTAATATATAAATTATATTTAACTAATAAGCAAGGATTTGGAGACACTGGAAATGCAATATATAGTTCCGGATTTCAGATATATGCTCTATTATTAACGTTATCATCAATTGGAGTACCAAATGCAGTAGCAAAATTGGTATCAGAAAAAGTTTCAATAGGTGATGAAAAAGGAGCACATAAAATTTTTAAAATAGCTTTTATAACATTTGGTTTTATAGGATTTGTTGGAACTTTAATTTTATTTTTTTCAGCAAAATATATAGCTAATGTAGCTTTAGAAATTCCAGAAGCAGAACTTACATTAGTTGCTCTTTCACCATCTATTTTTTTTGTTTCTATAATATCTGTAATAAGAGGTTATTTTAATGGAAGGCAAACAATGAAAGCAACAGCTAATTCGCAAACAATAGAGCAACTATTTAAAACGATATTTACAGTAGTACTAGTAGAATTTATTGCAATGATTTCTAAAACAGATACAAAATTAATGGCTGCGGGGGCAAATTTTGCAACAACATTAGCAACAATTGGAAGTTTTATATATTTATATAGGTATTATAAGGTAAGAAGAGGTGAAATTGCACATGAAATAAAAAATTCTGTAAATTATAAAAGAAATAGTTCTTTTTCAATTATGAAAAATATATTATTTGTAGCAATACCAATGTCATTAAGTTCTATATTGACATCAATAAATAAAAATGTGGATTCTATTACTGTAGTAAGGGGATTAAAGAAATATTTATCAGATAATGAAGCAAAGGTTCATTATGGAATTTTAAGCGGAAAAGTAGATACATTAGTTACACTTCCTTTATCTTTTAACATTGCATTTGCAACAGCTTTAGTTCCCGCCTTATCTGGAGCAATAGCAAGAAAAGATTTTAAAACAGGAAAAAAGAAAATTTCTTTTTCACTACTAATTACTATATTAATAGCTTTGCCATGTACTGTCCGGAATGATAATTTTTGCAAAACCAATATTGACATTGTTATTTCCAAATGCTAGTTCTGGTGAGATGATATTAAAAATAAGTGCTGTATCTATTATTTTTACAGCTTTAGAACAAACAGTAAATGGAGGTTTGCAGGGAATAGGAAAAACGTTTGTACCAGCAATAGCATTAACTTTTGGAGTTTTGGCAAAAATTATTTTAAATGTTATTTTAGTAGAAATTCCGCAAGAAGTATGTATAATAGGAGGCGCTGCTGGAGCTGCATTTGCAACGACAGTGTGCCACGCTATAGCACTTTCGATTGGATTTTTTGTATTAATGAAAAATATAAAACTGGATATAAACTTTTCTAAATTTATAATAAAACCAATTTTAGCTACATTTATGATGGGAATAGTTTCTTTATATACATATAACTATTTAATAAGAATAATAACTGAAAATATGGCAATAATAATAACACTTATGATTGCAGGAGTTATATATTTTTTATCAATAATTTCTTTAAAAATATTTGATAAAGAAGAAATTTGTATGTTACCATTTGGAAAAAATATATATTATTTTTTGGAAAAAATAGGATTATATAAGTCAAGAAAAACTCTAAAAAATTCAATAAATTAATATAGAAATGCAAATAAAACTTACAGAGATAAAGGTTTCAAAGAAAATAAAGGAAAAAAAAGAAGGATTTTATATAACTTTGGCGAATATTGATAATAGTAGATATTTAAAGAATTCTACATAGACGAAAAACTATAGGAGGAATGTATAATGAACAAATCAGATTTAATCGCAGCAATGGCTGCTAAGACAAACGAAACAAAAAAAGATGCTGAAGCAACATTAAATGCTTTTATAGAAGTTGTTACAGAATCTTTAGCTAAGGGAGAAAAAGTTCAACTAGTTGGATTTGGTTCTTTTGAAGTAAGAAAAAGAGCAGCTAGAAAAGGAAGAAACCCACAAACTAAAGAAGAAATCAAAATACCAGCATCAAAAGCTCCAGTATTCAAAGCTGGTAAAGCTTTAAAAGATTTAGTTAACAAGAAAAAATAATCTGTGAAATTTATATTATATAGATATATGAATTCATATAAAAGGATATAGTAAATAAAACTATATCCTTTTTATTTATTATATTTAATATTACTGAGATCTTATATTTTTTGACAATACTATTTTGGGAAAAGTTAAGCTTAAACTTTTCGACCAATTAATTTGTATTCATAACTTATTATTATTTTTTTAGTAAACTACCGAATTTATCATTTAAGAAAGTATTATTTTCTAAAAAATTTTTTAATTAGTTTCCAAATTTTATTATACCATTTTAAATCATTAATTTGTGTCAAAGCTAATTCTTGTTGTTTTTCTTCAGTGTTTTCAAAAGTACTTTTGGAATAGTTGTAAAAAAGTTTATCTACATTATATTTTTCTTTTTTATCTTCTTCAATTTTCAATCTATCACAGTTTTGTTTTGAAATAATTTTATTTCTTTGTGTTTTAGTTGCCCAATAATCTCTAAATAAGATTGCTATAATACCCTTTGCTATTTTTGATACTTCTTGTTCATCTAATGACTTATTTGGGTCATAATTAAAACTATAATCACTATTTGCATTTGTCTTAAATAATTCAATCTTGTTAGTTGGGATTTTATTATAATCTTCTATTGGAATATATTTTAGTATTTCTAATACTTCACTATATGCATTTGCATACTTAATATCAGCCATTATTTAATCTCCTATTTGTATATTTTCTTGTTCTTCTCTTTGGTTTGAGAATTCTTTTAGTTGTCTTTCTTGAGCTTGTTCTATATTATCTAAAAAAGCTGTGTCTTTTTGTTCTTCTAGTGTTTCTTTTCCTAAATCTTGTGTAGATTTTTGACCAACAATAGTTCTGTCTTTATATCCGAGCTTTTCTGCAATCCCATTATAGAAATGTGCTTCTTCCTTTAATATATCGGCAAAATCTGCTACAATTGTATCAACATAAGATTGATTATTAGGAGTACCTCCAACCAATAAGGCAATCAAATAATTTTGTTCATCTTCAGTTAATTCTCTTTTTTGCCACAAATTAGACTGCCTTATTGTATCTATTTGTGTTTTAGATAAATTTAATTTTCTTGCAACATTAGGCATATTTCTATAAAATTGTGCTTTTCTTGTTTTTCCACTTTGAACTTTATTAGCATAATCTGACAAATAATGTAAACCATCCACTTTGCTACCATTATCTAATACAACAGTCCTTGATTCTAAGTCTCTTTTTAGCACAATTGAATGCATTATAAAATCTGCATAAGTTTGTCCTTGACCATTAGCACCAAAATCCATATCTCTTGATTCTATAACGCTTTTTGCCATTTCTACATATTCAGGATATTTTTCTTCATCTATATCCATTACTTGTGGGTCAATTGCTCTTATCATTGCTCTTGCAGTACCCTCAACAAATCCTTCGGTTATAATATTATGCATTCTAGTATCTCCATTTGGTAATACTTCTCTTGTTGCAAGTCCTGAAGAAAAACAATAATCTTTTCCTAGTTGTTTTATGTCTAAGGCAAATTTAACATCTTTTAAAGGTCTTAAATTTCCATTTTTATCTTCAAAATATCTTTTTCTATTTCCATGTGAATCTCTTTGTGTACTTATTATATATTGTGGTTCCTGAATACTTTCAATGTTTTCTGATGTTACATAACTATTTATTCTTTCATAATTTCTATAAGTTTTTCCATCTTTGCTTTGATATTCATAATCAATATTTGGATTTGCATCATCTATAACTTCTCTTTCTGCATTATGTGTCCATTCATGAAATACAGTTTGTCTTAAATTAGTTAATAAAGATTGTCCTTTACTTAAGTCGCTAAAATCAATACCATCCGTTCTCATATCTACAGGATTACCACTCTCATCCTTTGCAAATCCTTTTATTGTACCTCTTTCATATATAAAAACAGCTCCTGTAAAATTTCCATCTTTAAAATAATTTAAATGTTGTGCTCCTGCATTCATTACCATTCTATATAGTTTCGAAGTAACTGGTACAGCAGTAGGATCATCAAAACATTTCCCATACAGGCATTCATTATCCATACCTGGAATAGGATTTCCTATCCTAAATTTCTTTATACCATCAAAAAGTTTATCTAACATGTCCTCAAAATGTACTTTTCCTTCTGTTATTCTTTCACTTGCCAAACAATATTCATAAGCTAGTAATTGTGAAATATCTATATGTTGAATAGTATCTCCACTTATTAATTCTATATAAGTATCCCAATTACCACTTGTTTGTTCTATTTTATTTTTAACTTTTTTAAATCTATCTGAATCTGTTGTTTGATATTCTGCTAATAATTTTTCAACTTTATCTTGAAATTCTTTATATTTGGTTTTAGTTATACTATCTAAATTATCTAAATATATTTTCATTTTTTCCTCCAAATTTGATTATATTATATCAATCATAATAAAGTTTTACAATAAATACACTAATCTTTATAAAATAAAGAGATGTATGGAATATAATCAACTCTCTACATCTTATAATTTATATTTTCAACAGTTCAAGCATATCTACAAAATCGTTTTAACTCATTTGTATAAGCTAGATATATAATACCTTCTTTTGGTTTTTTATTAGTTTTTTTTACAATTACTTTATGCAGCTTAATATAAGAAATATTGGTTTTCTCAATTTTTCTTATGCTACCATTAACAAAAGTAGGAGAAATCTCTGAAAACTCACAAATAAATTCTATTTTTTTTTAGTTTTCCTCAAATCATAGTTCTTCTTTAATTGTCTTCGTTTCAAGCACAATCCTTTTTTTAGATATTGGACGATGTCTTTTAGGCAAAGAAAAAACATCATCCAAATACTTGAATGATGTTTTTTTCTATCTGTTAGTTTGAACAGATACGTCATTGGTGCAGATGGCCGGAATCGAACCGGCACGGTTTATTCAACCGCAGGATTTTAAGTCCTGTGCGTCTACCAGTTCCGCCACATCTGCATTAAATGAACTGGTATTTGTCTTACGACGTTACTTATTATAATATCAAAAAAAACATTTGTCAATCATTTTTTTAAGAAAATATGAAAAAATTTTAATTAGTTTTAGAGTTAAGGAGATACTATTCTAAATATGGAGAATAAAAAATAAAAATAATTTTATAATTTAAGGAAAAATTAAGGTTAGAGGTATTTAATATAAATAAAAATATAGAAGGAAAAAATTCTGCAACAGTAACAAATTCAACATTAAGTGCGTCTGGAAAAGGAAATAGAAATAATGTAGACAATTGTGGAGTTATGATTTATCAAAGTATGTCTGGAGATGCAGGAGAAGGAACAGGAACATTTACTGCAAAAGATTCTACATTAAAAATAGATTCAGATTCTGAATATTATTCATCTGCACCATTTTTCTTTATAACTAATACTAATGCAGTTATAAATTTGGAAAATAATAATATAGAATATGGTAGCAATATATTGTTAAAAGCTGCAGCAACAACTGAATGGGGGAAAACAGGCAGTAATGGAGGAGTTGTAACATTAAATGCTAGCAATCAAAAATTGGTAGGAAATATTGAAATTGATAAAATTAGTGAAGCACAAATAAATTTAAAAAATAGTAGCAGCTGGGAAGGTAAAATTAATAGTGATAATATAGCTAAAAGTGCAAGTTTAAGTCTAGACTCAAGTTCTAAAATAAAATTAACAGGAGATTCATATCTTACAACATTTGAAGATGAAGATTCAAGTTTTAATAATATTGACTTTAATGGTTATATGATTTATGTTAATGGTGAAGCGATTAAATAGTAAAGAATGTATCCTAAATAGTTTAAATGATTAAGCTGTTTAGATACATTTTTTATACTTTATATAAGAGTTTAAATAAATTATACATAATAAAACAAGTTACAAAAAAGAATTAAAACAAATTTTACATATGAGTATGAACAAAAAGTCAAAGGAAGATTATATAATATTTTAATAAGTAAAATGTTATTATATCTGATTTTGTTCTTATAAGAAAGTTTTTGTTTTAAGTAAAATTTGCATATATAAACTTGTAATTTTTGCGAAAACGCTATATAATAAGACACAAATTCAAAAAGGAGATGATTAAATGCAAGTATCAAGAGAAGAAATTTTGCATATAGCAAAATTAGCACATTTAAAATTAGAAGAAAATGAAGTAGACACATATTTATTACATTTACAAGACATTTTAAATTTTGCCAATGTAGTAAATAATGCTCCAGTAGATGGATTGAATCAATCAATAGGTGCAAATGATAATTATAATGTATTTAGAAAAGATGAAATTAAAAATTTCGAAAATAGAGAGTTATTATTACAAAATGCTCCAGAACAAGAAAGAGGAATGTTTAAAATACCAAAAGTAATACAATAATTGTAAAAGCAGGAGAAATATTATATGAACTATGGAATAGACATTGATGATACAATATCAAAAACAGCAGATAAATTTATAGAATATGGAAGAGAATTTAATAAACAAGTATTAAAAAGAGGGTATAATGATAAGTTATCAGAAATACCAGATCATTTTTATTTAAAATATATATTCGGATGGAATCAAGATGAACAAAGAAAGTTTCTAGAAGAATATGGTTATTATAAAAAAATGATAGAAAATGTTGAAGTAAAAGATGATGTAAAAAATACTCTAAAAACAATAAAAAATAATGGTAATAATATTTATTTAATTACTGCAAGATTTAAAACAGATAAGTTTTCTGCGTACGATTTAACAAAAATATGGTTAGAAAAAAATGAGATTCCTTTTGATGAACTTATCATAGATGCAGATGATAAAGCAAAAATTTGCAGAAGTAAAAAAATAGATATTTTTATAGACGATAGCTATAAAAATTGTATACAAGTTGCAAATGAAGGAATAAAAACATATCTAATGACTACTGAATTAAACAAAAATATAGATTCAGGAAATATTCAAAGAGTATATAGTTGGAGAGATATAAAAGTATAAAATATAGGAAGGAGCAAGAAGTAAATGGAACTTTATGAATATACAGTTCATGAATTAATGGACAAATTAGAGAAAAAAGAGATTACAATAACAGAATTAACAAAAGCATATGTAGATAGAATTAATGAAAAAGAAAAAGACGTAGAAGCTTTTGTTACAACTCTTACAGATGAAGCAATTTCTAAATCACAAGAAATTGAAGAAATGGTAAAAAATGGAGAGATAAATTCAAGATTTGCAGGAATTCCAATAGGAATAAAAGATAATATGTGTACAAAAGGTGTAAAAACAACTTGTAGCTCTAAAATGTTAGAAAATTTTATTGCACCATATGATGCCACTGTTATAGAAAAATTAAATAATGAGGGAATTATTAGTTTAGGAAAATTAAATATGGACGAGTTTGCTATGGGAGCTTCTACAGAATATTCAGCTTTTAAGAAAACTAAAAATCCATGGAATTTAAATACAGTACCAGGTGGATCTTCAGGAGGGTCAGCTGCAGCTGTAGCAGCAAATTTAGTACCATGGGCATTAGGAAGTGATACAGGAGGATCTATTCGTCAGCCATCAGCTTTTTGCGGTGTTGTCGGTTTAAAACCTACATATGGATTGGTTTCAAGATATGGATTAGTAGCATTTGCATCATCACTAGATCAAATTGGACCAATAACAAAAGATGTACAAGATGCAGCATTGTTATTAAATTTAATTGCAGGACATGATGAAAAAGATACAACATCAATTAATAATGAAAAAGTAGATTATACAAAATGTTTAAAAAATGATGTAAAAGGATTAAAAATTGGAGTACCAAAAGAATTTTTTGGAGAAGGAATAAATGCTGAAGTTAAAGCTAAATTACAAGAAGCGATAGAAAAATATAAAGAATTAGGAGCAATTGTTGAAGAGTGCTCTTTGGATATTGCAGAATATGCTTTAGCAACATATTATATAATTGCATGTGCAGAAGCAAGTTCAAATTTAGGAAGATTTGATGGTATTAGATATGGATATCGTACTAAAAACTTCGAAAACTTAAAAGATATTTATATTAATTCAAGAAGCGAAGGATTCGGACAAGAAGTAAAAAGAAGAATAATACTTGGAACATATGTATTAAGTTCTGGATATTATGATGCTTATTATAAAAAAGCATTAGAAGTTCGTACATTGGTAAAACAAGAATTTGATAAGAAATTTGAAAAATATGATGTATTACTTACTCCAACATCACCTACTGTAGCATTTGAAATAGGAACAAGATCAAATAATCCATTAGAAATGTATTTAGCAGATATTTGTACTGTTTCTGTAAATATTGCAGGACTTCCAGGAATATCTATACCTTGTGGTGTAGATAGTAAAGGAATGCCAATAGGAATGCAATTAATAGGAGATAAATTTAAAGAAGAAACTATATTAAATGCAGCATATACATATGAACAAGCTACAAAATTTAGAGAAGAATATAAACCAGAATTTAAAAAATAATAAGGAGGAAGATATATGTCAAGACAAGATTATGAGATTGTAATGGGATTAGAAGTTCATGCAGAACTTTCTACAAAGACAAAGATATTTTGTTCTTGTCCAACAGAATTTGGAGGAGAACCAAATACACATTGTTGTCCTATATGTATGGCAATGCCAGGTACACTTCCAGTGTTAAATGAAAAAGTAGTAGAATATGCAGTAAAAGCAGGTTTAGCTACAAATTGTGAAATTTCAAGAGATAGTAAAAATGATAGAAAAAATTATTTTTATCCAGACTTGCCAAAAGCTTACCAAATATCACAATTTGATAAGCCACTTTGCGAAAATGGATATGTAGAAATAGAAGATGACAATGGAGAGAAAAAACAAATTAGATTAGAGAGAATTCATATAGAAGAAGATGCTGGTAAATTAAATCATAATGAGTTTGGTGGAGGAAGTTTAGTTGATTTAAATAGAGCTCGGAGTTCCTTTAATAGAAATAGTATCTAAACCAGATTTGAGAACAAGTAGAGAAGTAGAACAATATTTAAGAAAAATAAAATCAATATTAGAATATATAGAAGTATCTGATTGTAAGATGCAGGAAGGTTCACTTCGTGCAGATGTTAATGTTTCTGTTAGAAAAAAAGGTGAAACAAAACTTGGAACTCGTACAGAAATGAAAAATATGAACTCTTTCCGTTCAATAGTAAGAGCTATTGAATATGAAGCAAATCGTCAAATTGAATTGATAGAAGAAGGAGGAGTAGTAGAACAAAGTACGTTAAGATGGGATGATGTATCTGGAAGAACATTTTCTATGAGAGATAAAGAGGATGCACAAGATTATCGTTATTTTCCAGATCCAGATTTAGTTGCAATTAGACTATCTGAAGAATATATAGAAGGAATAAAAAATAGCCTTCCTGAACTTCCAGAAAGCAGAAAAGCAAGATATATGGATGAATTTGGATTATCTGAAAAAGATTCAAGATTACTTACTAGTTCTAAATATTTATCAGATCTATTTGAAGGAGCAGAAGAAATATGCAAAAATCCAAAAGCTGTAGCAAACTGGATTTTATCTGATATATCAAAAATATTAAATGAAAAAGAATTAGAAGCAGATCAAATACCATTTACTTCAAAAGAACTTGCAACAGTAATAGAATTAATAGATAAAGGAACAATAAGTTCTGCTATTGCAAAAAAAGTTGTAGTAGAATTATTTGAAAACCCTCGTGACCCAGAAGTTATAATTAAAGAAAATGGATGGATTCAAATATCAGATGAAGGAGCAATAAAAGAAGTTGTTCTAAAAGTATTAGAAGAAAATCCACAATCAATAGCAGATTATAAAGGTGGAAAAGATAAAGCTTTAGGATTCTTAGTTGGACAAGCAATGAAAGCAACAAAAGGAAAAGCAAATCCAGGAATGCTTAATAAAATGTTTATAGAAGAATTAAAAAAATAAAGCAAAATGAAAAATATGAAGTAGACTATTTTTTAGTTTACTTCATATTTTTATTTTTGTTTTTGTTGTAAATGTTAATAGTAGATTGCAAGTTTTTAAGATTGAATAATTTTTAAGTTTTTTTAGTTTTATTCAATTTCATGCTTTATTCTATCAAAAGCAATTCCAAAAATAGTAAAAGTAACAATAAAGAAAAAACCAGACTTTAATAATGAGATACCAGCATAAAAAAGTTCTGGCATGCTAAAAAAATCATATGTAAGTAAAAATAGAGTAGCAAAAATACAAAAGAAAAAAGAGTATTTTAATCCAACTTTCATAATTTTAAAAATGTTTTTATCGATTTTAAAAATTGATTTTATCATAAATTTAAAGTTTTTTTTCATAATATCACGAGCTTTCTATATTATTATAAATATATATTAACATAAATTAAGAAATAAAATCAAAGGTAATTTTAACCAAGAAATATATGATGTATGTAGAAAATAAATAAAAAAATATAAAATATAAAGTATAAAAAGATAAAAAATAATAAATATATAACAACAATAAAAAAGAAAATCAAGGAAGAAAATATAGAAGTACTTGTAAAGTAAATAAAAAAACAATCTAGAAAAATACTAGATTGTTTTATATAGTAAAAAACTGTGCACAATTTTTTACTTGGATTATGCTTGAACAGCATTTAACTTTTTAGCTAAGTTAGATTTTTTTCTAGCAGCTGTGTTTTTTACTATAACACCTTTACTGCAAGCTTGATCTATTTTTCTTGTAGCTTGTGAAAATAATGTTTTTGCTTCTTCAACATTACCAGATTCTACAGCTTGTTCGAATTTTTTAACAGCTGATTTATATCCTGATTTAATCATATTATTTCTTAATGTTTTCTTTTCGATAACACTAACACGTTTTATAGCTGATTTTATATTTGGCATATTTTGCACCTCCTCTTACGCTAGTAAATTATAACGAAAAACATTATATCATGAGAATATGAAAAATGCAAGAGGTATGGCTAAAAAACTTGATATATGAATAATAAAACAAGAATAATAAAGTCTTAAAAAAAGCAAAGGATATATATGATAATTGAAAAAAGAAATAAAATATGTTAACATATAAATTAGGATGTGAGAATAAATATGAAAAAATATGCATTTTTTGGAGGAAGCTTTAATCCGCCAACTATAGCACATAAAACGTTAGCAATAAAAGCAGCAGAAAAACTGAATTTAGACAAAGTGTTTTTTGTACCAGTTGGGGATGGGTATAAAAAAGATGGGTTAATAGATGAAAAACACAGATTTAAAATGTTACAATTAATATGTAATAGTAATGAAAAATTAGATGTATGTGATATAGAAATAAATAAAAATTATAATTTTAAAGCAATAGATGTATTTAAATTAATAGATGATATTTACAAAGAAGATGAGAAATATTTTATAATGGGAGCAGATAATTTTGTAAATATTCTAAATTGGAAAAATGCAACTGAATTAGTAAGCAATTATAAGTTTATATTGTTAAATAGAAATGAGATAAATTTAAAAGAAACAATAAAAGAAAATGAAACTTTAAATAAAAATAGGTTGAATTTCTATTATATGGACAATATGAATGATATAAAAATAAGTTCTACATGTATAAGAAATGCAATAAAAGATGAAAAGGTACATGATGTAAAAGGTATGGTTGATAAAAATGTATTAGAATATATAAATGAATATAATTTGTATAGAAACTAATTTATTCTAAAAATCGATAAATTACCTTGAAAAAAATGGATAAACAAGATATAATGAAAATATATAGCAACTATGTAGATACTAAACGAAGGATAACAATCACAGGAAGGAGCGATTTTTATGAATATAAAAATAACAGGAAAGGAACTAAAGGCAACAGATTCAATAAAAAACTATATTGAGAAAAAATGCGAAAGATTAGTAAAATACTTTGGAGAAGATTTTGATGTACAAGCAACAATAAAAACAGAAGGTAAAGATCAAGTTGCAGAAATGCATGTAAATACAACAAACGGTGTATTTAGAGCAGTTACAGGAAGTAAAGATCTATATGCTTCTATAGATAAAAATATAGACATTGTTGAAGGTCAAATAAGAAAAATGAAAACAAAAAAAGATAAACAAAATATGACAGAATCTATTCGTTTAAAAGAAACTAATATGAGCTTCGAAAAAGAAGAAGAAATAGAAAACGAAATAGTAAAAACACTGTTTTATGATGTAAAACCAGTTTCACCAGAAGATGCTAAACTTATATTACAAGAAGAACCTCAAAATAAATTTTTAGCATTTGTAAATGTTGAAACAGGAAAAGTAAATGTTATGTATAAATTAAAAGATGGTAAAAATTTTGGTTTAGTAGAACCAGAAGCATAAATATAGAAAAGAATAAGTAATCTTTTTAGATTACTTGTTCTTTTTTTTATTATATAGTATTATTATGATGAAAAATATAAGAAAATACAATAAATAAAAACAGAATTAATAACAGTATATTAGAAATAATGAATAAAAATGAATAAATACAAATACTATATTAAATAAGTGAGGTAGAATTATGAAAAATAATCTTTTGTATATAATAAAAAAAGAAGAACATAATGAAAGTTGCTTAAAAAAAATATTAAAACTACATACTGAAATAAAGTTTGTATCACTAATGGCTGTAGATTTATCAGGAAATGTAACAGATGAAAGAATTCCTATAAAAGTGTTTTTAGAAGACTTGGAAAAATTTTTATATAAAACTGCTGTTCAAACAGATGGTTCATCAGTAGATTTGCCAGAAATTGCAACAATTAATGATGCAAAAGTTGACATGGTAGTAGATAAAGATTGCAATTGGTTTGTAGATTATAATGAAGACTTATTAGATGAAGAAACTCTTTTACCAATAGGTACAATAATCATTCCTGCATTTTTATATCATAATGGAAAGCAAGTTGACTCTAGAAGTATTTTAAAACTTAGTAACGAAAAAACAAAACAAGAAATAATGGATTTAATAAAAATAAAAAAAGATTTATTTAAAATCTATGAGATAAAACCAGAAGAAATAGAAAAAATAAATTATACAACAGCAACAGAATTAGAATTTTGGGTTAAAACTCCAAATGAAGAAACAGAAATAGAAGAACTTGCAACATCACAAGGAATGCATGAACAATATTGGAATAAAATAAATGGAACAGTGAGAACAGCTATAGAAGAATGTTTAATTATGATGGAAAAATATGAACTAGAACCAGAAATGGGACATAAAGAAGTTGGACGGAGTAAAACCAAAATTAGGATTTTTAGGTAAATATGATCATGTAATGGAACAAATTGAAATAGATTGGAAGTATTCAAATTCTCTTCAAGCAGCAGACAATCAAATTTTTGTTAAAGAATTAGTTAAAAAAATATTTATGAAGTATGGACTAGAAACTACATTTAGAGCAAAGCCAATAGAAAAAGTGGCAGGAAGTGGAATGCATGTACATTTAGGAATGAATGTGCAAAAAAAGGATGGAAAAATAATAAACTTATTTAATAGTTATAAAGATAACTTTTTAAGTTCTTTAGGATATGGAGCTTTAATGGGAATATTAAAAAATTATGAAGTTATGAATCCTTTCATTTCGGCAACAGATGATTCTCTAAGAAGATTAAAACCTGGATATGAAGCTCCTGTATGTATTGTTACATCATTAGGAAAAGAAAAGGATGAACCATCAAGAAATAGAAGTGTTCTAATAGGTTTAGTTAAAGATAAGCAAAATCCATATGCAACAAGATTTGAATTAAGATCTCCGAATCCATCTTCTAATATATATTTAACTATTGCAGTTTCATACTTATCAATGGTAGATGGAATTAAATATGCAATATTAGGAAATAAAACAGAAGAAGAATTATTAAAAGAAATATCTAAAAAACAAAATGAATATTATGGCTATTTGGAGAAAGATAGAGTCTATAGAAGTGAAGAAGATGTGTTTGAATATTATAGTAATTCTGAAAGAGAAGAAATATTTGGAAAATCACCAGTGACAGTTTGGGATAATATAAAAAGTTTAGATAATAAAGTAAAAACTAGCGTTTTACAATATGGTGATATATTAACAGATATAATGATTAAATCTTTTAAAACAGCAACTTTAGAAAAATGGAAGTTAATTATTTGCAAAAGAAAGATAAAAGAATACTTTAATGAAATAAGTTCTTATAAAAGATTAAATAGTATTGATGAAAAAGATAATAATTGCTGGGATGAAATTGAAGAAAAAAGAAAAATTATATATAAAAATACAAATGAGCAACAATCTTTATTTGGAAAAGTTATCGAAGCTTTTGAAAAAGAAGATTGGAAAGAAGCCTCAAGATTGGTTATTGAACTAGAAGAAAAAATGGAAGAATTAAGAAGTTTATACTATATATATAAGAAAAATATAATTGAAGAATAAATATACAAAGAATATTAAAGATTTGGTTGAAAAGTAATGATATAAAATATGAAAAATAAAAAATGAGAAAAGAGGAAAAAAGCTTTGAATATACTAATTAGTGCATGTTTAATGGGAATAAATTGTAGATATAATGGAAAAAGCGAAAAAATTAATGAGTTAGAAGAACTAAAAAATAAATATAATTTAATACCAGTATGTCCAGAAATATATGGAGGATTAAAAACTCCAAGAAATCCATCAGAAATAGTAAATAATAGAGTAGTAACTAATAGTGGAGAAGATGTTACAAAAGAGTATAAAAAAGGTGCAGAAGAAATATTAAGGTTTGCAAAATTTTATGACTGTAAATATGCAATACTTAAAGAAAGAAGTCCTTCTTGTGGGTATGGAAAAATTTATGATGGAACATTTTCTAAAGCACTTATACAAGGAAATGGAATAACTGCAGATTTACTTTCAAAAAATGGAATAAAAATTATAGGAGAGTCTAATATAAAAACTTTACTTTAAAATATAATAAATAAGGCAGGAACACAGTTCCTGCCTTTATGTATTCTAAGAATAGAATTCATAAAATCAAGAAAAATATTCCTGTCTTAATTTATTAGATATTAAATAACATTAGTACAAAAACTATTTGTTTGTCATTTGGCTTTCAGCTTGTTGGATTAATTTTCTTACCATGTTACCACCGATTCTACCAGCGTCTCTAGCAGATATATCTCCATTGTAACCTTCTTTTAAGTTAACACCAACTTCTGAAGCTACTTCATATTTGAATTTATTTAAAGCTTCTGTAGCTTCTGGAACTACTTTGTAATTACTGTTGCTTGATGAGTTTGCCATATCGTTCACCTCCTATAGAATGTGTTTTTTATATTTATTAATTTATTTTGTGAAAAACATATTGCCTTTTCACATTATATATATTGCTCAAATATAATTTTTTTAAACTGGAAATTTTTGATAAATTTTGTTGAAATGAATTATAAAGTATATTAGAATTATAAAATAATAATAAAAAAGCAAACATAGGAGAAAATATATATGTATAAATTATTAGCAATAGATTTAGATGGAACTTTACTAAATTCATATGGAACAATATCAAATAAAAATAAACAAGCAATAAAAAAAGCAAAAGAAAAAGGTATAGAAGTTGTAATAGCATCTGGAAGACATATAACATCTGTTAAAAGCTTTGCAAAAGAGATAAATGCAGAAGACTATAGTATATGTGGTAATGGCGCTATTTTATATGATATGAAAAATGACAAAATATTATACAATAAGTTTATAGAAAAAGATAAGATTTTAGAAATAATACAAATGTGTGAACAAAATAGTATATACTATAATGTCTATACAGAAACGGAGATTTTAACAAGAAAAATAGCATACAGTGCACTGTTTTATAAAATGGAAAATGAAAAAAAGGATAGTAAATATCAAACTAATATAAGAGTTGTAGCTGATTTATATAATTATGTTAAAGAAGATAATAAAAACAAATATATAAAAGTTACTATATATGATGATAATTTATCTATATTTAAACATATAATACAAAAATTAAGAGAAATTAAAGATATTGATGTATTAGATGTTGGACATATGTCCAGAAAAATTATAAAAATAAATAATGAAGATGTAGAAATAAAGTATTATTATACAGAAATAACAAAATTAGATGTGAATAAATGGAATGCTATTAAAGAGTTAATTAAAATATTAAATATTGATAGTAACCAAGTAGCTACAATAGGTGATAATGTAAATGACAAAGAAATGCTAGAAAATGCAGGAATGGGAATAGTAATGGAAAATAGTGCAGATTATGTAAAAAAATATGGAAAGAATGTATGTAGAGATAATAATTCAGATGGGGTTTCAGACGCAATAGAAAAGTATGTATTGTAAAATAATTATATTAATAAAAGTTGGGTAAATAGTAGAAGAATAATAAATTATAACATGTACATAATTATAAATGAGGTGTGTTATAATGAAAGATAAAGAATTGAATAATTTAAAAAATGAAATAGGAGATATTGAAGATGTAACTAAATACGGCGAATTCGTCTCTTCTTATTTTGCTTGGCTTACGTTGTCAAAACAAAAAGAAAGAGCAGAAGATATGGATAACATGACTAAAAATAATAAATAAAAAGTGCAGGCACGGAAAAAAACCATACCTGCGTAAAAGGTCGTTACGTCACTTGAATGTCGGACTCATTAATTGTCGCAAAAACGCGTGAATGCATCTTCTGCCTCGTCTTCACGTTCAGATTCAATTTCTGCACGTTCTTGAGGAGACAGGAGGAAATCAGCATCGTCGTCATCGTCATCATCAGGAAAAATGTCAATTTCTTCTTCTAAAGGAAAGTTGACTAAATTCTCCTCTAATTCATCAACGAGTGTTTCATCAACGAAGAGTTCAAATTCCTCAGCGTCGACATCGTCGATTGAAAGATTGTAACGATAAACGATTGCTTCAACAGAATCTTCCTCAGGGTCGATGTTGTCGACGAAGTCGATCATGTCACCGTTTACGAATACCTTTAAGATCCATAAGCTGTCATCCCAACTAGTGAGAAAAAGCCCTGTAAAATCTTTAGGCATTGCCTGAGGGGAGATTGACGTATAGTATTCCATAATGAAATACCCCTTTCATAAAGTATTCAGCAAAGCTGTCTAATTATATTAACATAAAATCGGAAAAATGTCAATAAAAGTATTGACAAACGAAAAAATAATAGTATAATAAAACGTAGGTCAAAGAAAGTCAAAGTCAAAAGTAAAACAAAACTAAAATAATTCAAAAACGATAAATTAAGAAAGAAAAGGAGCAATAAAATATGAGAATGTCAGATATGATAGAAGAATTTATAAAAGAATTATTTAATGAAAATGATGAATATATAGAAATACAAAGAAACGATTTGGCCGAACATTTTAATTGTGTACCATCACAAATTAATTATGTAATTGCAACAAGATTTAAACCTTCTCAAGGTTATTATGTAGAAAGTAAACGTGGTGGTGGAGGTCACATAAGAATAAAAAAAATAGATATGACAAGAAGTAATTATATTATGCATATAATAGCAAGTTTAGATGAAAAAGTAACATCACAAGAAGTGGATATATATATAAGTAATTTCTTATCATATAATATCATTACAAAAAAAGAAGCAAAGCTTTTAAAAGTAGCAACAAATGATAATGTACTTAATGTACCACATGAATATAAGGACTCTCTAAGATCAAGCATACTAAAAAATATGTTGTTAAATCTTATAGATGATTAAAAAAGGAGGAATAAAATATATGTTATGTCAAAATTGTGGAAATCATGAAGGAAATATAAAATATACACAAATAATTAATGGAGTGAAAAAAGAAATGATTCTTTGTGAGGAATGTGCAAAAGAATTTGGCATAGATGAAATTAATTTTAATATGCCAATTAATTTTTCTAGTTTTTTAGGTGATTTATTAGAAGAATATAATGATAGTTCATTTTTACCAAGTTTTATAAAGAAAAATACACTAAAGTGTGATAATTGTGGATTAACATATGAAGAATTTATAGAAAATGGCAAGTTTGGTTGCGAAAATTGTTATGAAGCATTTAATGAAAAAATTAATTATTTGGTAAAAAACTTACATGGAACATCAAGTCATGTAGGAAGAAAACCAAAATATTTAAAAGAAAACAATATGGAAATAAATAAAGAAGAAACTAAAGAAAATAGTAAAATAGAAAAATTAAAAAAAGAACTTAATCAGGCTGTTAAAGAAGAAAGATATGAAGATGCAGCAAAGATTAGAGACCAAATAAAAGAAATAGAAAAATAAGGAGGAAAGTTTGTTTATTATGAGTAATTGGTATTTACAAAATGGTAAGGAATCAGATGTCGTAATTAGTACAAGGATAAGACTTGCAAGAAATATAAAAGATTTTAGATTTCCAAATAAATATAGTAAAGAAGAAAGTAAAAAAATTTTAGAAAAAATAGAAGAAATAACTCCAAGTTTAGGATATGGACTGAAATTTATTAAATTAGAAAATTTGGATGATATTACAAAAATAAGTTTGATAGAAAAACATTTATTAAGTCCAGAATTTGCAATGTCTAAAAAAGAAAATCAAGCAATGCTAATAAATGAAGAAGAAAATATATGTATAATGATAAATGAAGAAGATCATATACGTATGCAAGTATTTGCAGCAGGTTTCGATTTAGAAAATCTATTAAATTTGAGTATAGAATTAGATCAAAAATTAGAAAATTTAATTAATTATGCATATAGTGAAAAATATGGATATTTAACATCTTGTTTAACTAATATAGGAACTGGAATGAGAGCATCTGTAATGGTACATTTGCCTGCACTTACAATAACAGGAAATATAGGAAAAGTTTTGCAAGCTGCTAATAATTTTGGGATGAATATAAGAGGAATATATGGAGAAGGTTCACAAAGTCAAGGCAATGTATATCAAATATTTAATAATCAGTCATTAGGAATTACAGAACAAGAAATAATAAAAAATGTAAAAGCTATTACAGAAAAAATAATAGAACAAGAAAGACTTGCTAGAAAGTATTTAGGAAAAAAAGCACTAGATTTAGAAAATCGTGTATACAGATCATATGGAATATTAGCTTATTCTAGTAAATTATCATCAGAAGAATGTAGAAAATTACTATCAGATGTTAAACTTGGAACAGATTTAGGAATTATTAAAGAATTAGATGATTTAAAAGTAAATAAATTACAGTTATATACTAAGCCAGGAAATTTACAGAAATATTTTGGCAAACAGTTAAATACAAAAGAACGTGATATAAAAAGAGCAGAAATAGTTAAAAAAATTATTAAAGAAGAAAATGTTTAAAATTAGGGAGGGATGTCTATGACATATAAATTTACTAATAGAGCTCAAAAAGCAATAGAAATTGCAAATGAACTTGCAAACGAACTTGGTCACAATTATATAGGAACAGAGCATCTTTTGTATGGTCTGTCTAAAGAGGGGACTGGTGTTGCAAGCAAAGTTTTAGAAAATCAGAATATTACTCCAGAAAATATATTAGAAGAAATTGAAGAATTAATAGGAAGAGTAGAATTGTCACCAGATAGTCAAGGGACAGTTGGTTTTACTCCTAGAACTAAAAGAGTTATAGAAAATGCTTTTAGAGAAGCAAGAAAGTTAGGAACAGAATATATAGGAACAGAACATTTATTAATTGGAATAATGCTAGAAGGAGACAGTGTTGCAGTTAGAATTATGATGGATTTAAATATAAATCCACAAAAATTGTACAATGAAATTGTAAAAGTAATAAATGAAGATGACGGGTTTTCAGGAGAAAATAAAAATAGTCAAACAGGTTTTGGAAGTTATAATTCAACAAATACATTAAATCAATTTGGAACAGATTTAACAAAGTTAGCAAAAGAAGGAAAATTAGATCCTGTTATAGGAAGAGAAGATGAAATAGAAAGAGTAATTCAAATTTTGTCTAGAAGAACAAAAAATAATCCATGTTTAATTGGTGAACCGGGTGTAGGTAAAACAGCTGTGGTAGAAGGTTTAGCACAAAAAATAATAGATGAAGATGTTCCAGAAATGTTAAAAAATAAAAGAGTTGTAAGTGTAGATATTTCTAGTATGGTAGCAGGTGCAAAATATCGTGGAGATTTTGAAGAAAGAATAAAAAAATCATTAAATGAAGTGAAAAAAGCTGGAGATGTAATTTTGTTTATAGATGAGATTCATACAATAGTAGGAGCAGGATCTGCAGAAGGCGCTGTGGATGCGGCTAATATTTTAAAACCACTTCTAGCAAGAGGAGAAATTAAAGTTGTTGGAGCTACTACATTAAATGAGTATAGAAAATATATAGAAAAAGATGCTGCTTTAGAAAGAAGATTTAGTCCAGTTAATGTATTGGAGCCATCAAAAGAAGATACAATAAAAATTTTAAAAGGAATTCGTGATAAATATGAAGCACATCATAATGTGAAAATTACAGATGAAGCTATTGATGCAGCTGTTAATTTATCTGTTAGATATATTAATGATAGATATCTTCCAGACAAAGCCATTGATTTAATAGATGAAGCAGCTTCAAGGGTAAAAATGAGAACATATACAAGACCAGAAAATTTAAAAGAGTTAGAAGATAAAATATTAGAATATGAAAAAGAAAAAGATGAAGCAATAAGGGTTCAGGATTTTGAAAAAGCAGCAAAATTAAGAGATAGTGAAAAAATGGCAAAAGAGAAATTAGAAAAGGATAAACAAAAATGGGAAAACAAAAATAACCGTAGTGTAACAACTCTAGAAGAAGATGATATTGCAGATGTAATTGCTAGTTGGACAAAAATTCCAGTAAAGAAAATAACAGAAGATGAAAATGAAAAATTAAAACATTTAGAAGATTCTTTGCATAAAAGAGTTGTAGGACAAAAAGAAGCTGTAGAAGCAGTTGCAAAAGCAATAAGAAGAGGAAGAGTAGGATTAAAAGATCCAAATAAGCCAATTGGTTCATTTTTATTCTTAGGACCAACTGGTGTTGGAAAAACAGAGCTTGCAAAATCATTAGCAGAAACATTATTTGGAAATGAAGATTCTATGATAAGAGTTGATATGTCCGAATATATGGAATCACATTCTGTATCTAAATTAATTGGTTCACCTCCAGGATATGTAGGATTTGATGAGGGAGGACAGTTAACTGAGAAAATAAGAAGAAAACCATATTCTGTTATATTATTTGACGAAATAGAAAAAGCACATCCAGATGTTATGAATATGTTACTTCAAATTTTAGATGATGGAAGACTAACAGATAGCCAAGGAAGAACAGTAAATTTCAAAAACACAGTAATTATAATGACATCAAATATAGGTGCAAGACTAATTACAGATAAAAAAACATTAGGATTCGAACAAAATAAAAAAGAAGAAGCAAATAAAAAAGAATATGAAAATGTAAAAAAAGAAGTGTTATCAGAATTAAAACGTGAATTTAAACCAGAGTTTATTAATCGTATAGATGAAATTATAGTATTCCATAAACTAGAAAACAATGAAATCAAACAAATTATTGATATTATGTTAGAACAAGTTAAGAAAAGATTGGAAGAACAAAATATAAAAATAGAAATTGATGATTCTGTAAAAGAATTAATTGCTAAAAAAGGAATTGATTCAAATTATGGTGCAAGACCTTTAAAAAGAGCAATTCAAAGTATGTTAGAAGATAAAATAGCTGAAAGTATATTAGATGGAATAGTAAAACCAGGTAAAGTTTCAAAAGCTATAGTAATTGACGATGATGTAAAAATTATAGAAAATAAAAACTAAAAATATAGCAGTAGTTGATGATAAACTACTGCTATAATATATGTAAAATAAGAAATGTTACAGAAATATTACAGAAAGTTTGCAAAAATATTACATATATGGTATAATAAAGTATATTAGTAAGAAGGTGGTAAAAATGAGAGTACTAACCATTATTATTTATACTTTAATTTTAATTGTATTTGGATTAATAGGTTTTGCAATTATGCAAATTAGATTAGCTGGAATGACTGTGAAAGACTTCTGGAGTTTTATTGAGGCAAATAAAACTTTAGATAAATTATATAGATTATCTAAACAGTATGAAAATATGAATCCTCAGCAACAAATTATATTTTTAACAGAAGCTGAAGATGTATTTAATGCTTTTGATAAAGTTCCAAATACTATTTGGGAAGAAGAATTTTCAAAATATAGACAAGTTTTAGAGACATATAGAAGCATAAGAGTATTAAGATGGGCAGAACAATCTTAATGATATAGAATAAAAAATATAAGATACAGAACAATAGTAATAATTATTGTTCTGTATTTTTTTTAAAATAGAAAAGTAATAAAATCCATATTTTATAAAAAGGTAAACATTTATAAGAGTTTGTTTTAACTTATAATGTTTAATTTGTGCATAATAAAGTAGAATACAAAGTATAATAAATATTAAGAGTAAAAATTTATAAGTTTATGGGTAAAACTATAAAACCTAAAAATTTAAAAAAGAGGGTAAAAGTATGAATATAAAATATTTTGATCATGCAGCAACTACAAGTGTAAATGAAGACGTTTTAAAAGAAATGATTCCATATTTCAAAATGAATTTTGGAAATGCTTCATCTATGTATAGCATTGGAAGAAAGTCGAAAAAAGCAATAGAAGATTCAAGGGAGAAAATTGCAAAAGCAATTAATTGCAAAAATGCGAATGAAATATATTTTACAGCATGTGGAAGTGAAAGTGATAACTTAGCAATAAAGGGTATTGCATATGCTAATAAAGATAAAGGAAATCATATAATTACAAGCAAGATTGAACATCCAGCAGTATTAAATACTTGTAAGAGTTTAGAAAAAGATGGATTTAAAGTTACGTATTTGAATGTAAATGAAAAAGGATTTATAAATTTAGAAGAGTTAAAAAATTCAATAAATGATAATACAATATTAATAACAATTATGTTTGCAAATAATGAAATAGGAACAATTGAGCCAATAAAAGAAATAGGATTAATAGCTAAAGAAAAGAATGTAATATTTCATACAGATAGTGTTCAAGCAATTGGAAATATAAAAATTGATGTGCAAGAATTGAATATTGATGCACTTTCAATGTCTGCACATAAATTTTATGGTCCAAAAGGAGTGGGGGCATTATATATTAAAAATGGAATAAAATTCGAAAAAATACAAGATGGAGGACATCAAGAAAAAAATAAAAGAGCTGGAACAGAAAATGTACCAGGAATTGTTGGCATGGGAAAAGCAATAGAGAGAATATATGATAGATTTGAAGAATATAATAAAAAATTAATAGATCTTAGAGAATATTTACTTAATAGTGTAGAGAAAAATATAAAATATACGACAATAAATGGTGATAGAGAAAAAAGATTACCAGGAAATGCTAATATTTCTTTTAAATTTGTACAGGGAGAAGATTTATTACTAAAATTAGATTTTAAAGGAATATGTGCTTCAAGTGGGTCTGCATGTACATCAGGTTCTATGGAACCATCCCATGTTTTAATGGCAATAGGTTGTAAACACGAAGATGCTCAGTCTGCACTGAGAATTACAATTGGGGAAGAAAATACCAAAGAAGATATAGACTATCTTGTTGAAAATTTGGTGGAAATTGTTGAAGAGTTAAGGTCTATTTCACCACAATATAAGGCTTTTCTAGAAGAAAATAATTGCGAAAAGAGTATATAATATAAAAAATGATAAAGATTATTAATGTTAAATATATAAAATTATAAAAAATATAAGTTTATAGTTTTATATATTAATATAATAATCTTTTTTATACTTAATAGTAAAGTTAAATATATTATAAATAAGCAACAATGGATTCAATTTATAATAATAAAAAGAAATAAAAGACGATTTTTGTCGAAAAAATAGTGTTCTTGCGACAAATAAATAGATTAATTAAATTTAATCTATAAGTTGATATTGAAAATGAAAAAAGTTTATGATAATATACTAAAATCGACAGGGAAAAAATGGATTTTTTTACTTTTTTTGTAAAAATTGGTTGAATTTTACAGTTTGGTGTATTAAAATAAGAGATTGTTGAATAAAAATAATAGGAGGAAAAAAATGCGAATATTTCAAACAAAGAAAGACATTTTAAAGGGAAAAATTATTGAAAAAAAATGGAAACAAAGTAATCAAAAATATATACTAGCATTAGAGATGTTTTTAGATAGGGCAAGCAATATACAAGATGAAGCTTTAAAAAATAGTATTATAAATAGTATGTTAGCTTGTGATAAAATTTTAACAGATATGGCAGAAGAGTATTTTATAGAGATATATAAAGTAGCATATAAAGAAGGAAAGAGGTATAAAATAAAGAAAAGAGGATATAATAAGAGAAATAAAAAAAATAAGTAAAAAGTGGTACGAAATGGTAAAAAAAATAATGATAGGAATTATAGCTGGTTTCTTTAGTGGTCTTTTTGCATCAGGTGGAGGACTAATATTGTTACCAGCTAGTATTTATTTTTTAGGTTTGAATGATAAAGAAGCAAGAGCTACAACAATCTTTGCTATATTGCCTATGGTATTAACAAGTACTTTTTTCTATTATAAAAATAATTATATCAATTGGAATAATGGAATAAAAATAGCTATAGGAGGGACTATAGGAGGATTTATAGGAGCAAAGTTATTAAATAAAATTAATAATAAATACTTAAAAATTATTTTTATTATATTTTTGTTTTATTCAGCTCTAAAATTATTAAAGTAAGGAGAAATAGTTAGTATAAAATTTAAACTAACGAAAAAATAAAAAATGTTAGAAATACTAATAGGTCTTATTTCTGGAATAGTAACAGGTATTGGAATGGGTGGAGGAACAATTTTAATACTTCTTTTATCTGTTATATGGGATTATGAGCAACATATAGCACAAGCAACTAACTTAATATTTTTTATTCCAACATCTATTATTTCTATAATTGTAAATTTAAAACAAAAAAATATTAATATTAAATTAGCAATAATTTTATCAATAGGGGGAATTATAGGTGCTATTATAGGTGCTTATATAGGAAGTAATATAGATGTAAATAAGTTAAAAAAATTTTTTGGACTATTTTTAATAATTATTGCTATTCATGAAATATACTCTCTATATAAAGAGTATATAAAACAAAAAAATAAGGCATAATATTATTAAATTTAATGTAGAGGAGGAATAAAATAATGAAATTTGTTAAAGGTATGTTAGTAGGAAGTTTTGTATCAGCAAGTTTAGTTATTGCGTATACAGAAACATTAGGAAAAGATAAAAAGAAGTTTATGAAAAAAGGAAAGCAAGTAATGAAAAAAATGGGAATATTTTAAATAAAATAAATTAAAAGGATAAACTAAAAAGTTTATCCTTTTGAAATTAAACATATTATAAATTATTATCTATAATAAAAAGATTTAGGTTCACATTTTCCTTTATGCTCGAATTCATTTTTACAACATTTTGGCTCACAATCTTTTTTCATTTCACATTTATCTTTTGGTTCACAATCTTCTTTACAATCACATTTATCTTTTACACAGCATTTCTCTTTTTGATTACAGTCAATATCTATACCTTTTAAACAATCACCTTCATGTTCACAAGTAGCACATACTTTGGCGTGTTTTACTTGGTCAACCCAGATTTGAATTTCATATAATTTATCAGGACATAAAGGTCCAAATACAAATTCACCATGTTTATCAGTAAAAGTATGAGAAACTGGTTTTCTTTCTTCTTTTCCACACTCACAAATTACTTCGATTAGTTTTACAACAGCATCGCATACAGGTTTTTTATGGCAATCTTTTATTACTCCATAAATTACATTTCTATTATCTTTTGGTAATGTTATATCTAAATCAAATTGTTTACCTGTTGCAATCACACCATCAACATCTACAACTGGACATATATTTTTATCATATTCCATTACTTTCATCATCCTTTCATAAAATTACAGCACGTAGCTTAATATATATTATGATTATTTTTTTATACGTGTGCTAAAATTAAAAAAAATAATAAAAAAAGTTTATTATATGTAAAAATATGTTATAATAGCACATAAATAATTAAGAAGGAGACAAAAAATGGATAGTAGACCTATTGGAATGTTTGATTCTGGCGTGGGAGGAATGACAGTTCTTAAAGAAGTTAAAAAAAAGTTACCAAATGAAAAAATTATATATTTAGGAGATACCAAAAGATTTCCATATGGAAGTAAATCTAAAGAAACTATAATAGAATTAACTAAAAGAGGAATAGAGTTTTTTATAAAAAAAGATGTAAAAGCTATAATAATAGCATGTGGAACAGCAACTAGCCAAGCAATAGATACAGTTAGTAAAATGTATAATATACCAATCATTGGAATAATCGAACCAACAGTAAACTATATATTAAAGCAAAAAAATATTAAAAATATAGGAGTAATTGCAACTGCAGGAACAATTAGAAGTAATGGATGGGAAAAAGCACTAAAAGAAAAAAATAGTGAGCTTAATATAATAAATAAGGCGTGTCCTCTTCTTGCACCAATGGCAGAAGAGGGATGGACCAATAATGAAGTAGCAAGTTTAGCAGTAAAAGAGTATCTAAAAGATATAAATAATATAGATGCATTAATATTAGGATGTACACATTATCCACTATTTGAAGACGTTATAAAAAAAGAGTTAGGGGATACTGTAGAAATTATAAATACAGGAAAAATGATTGCAGATTTTATAAAAGAGCTATTTGAAAAAGAAAATATGCTTAATTTAGATAATAATAATTTATATGAAATTTATTTAACAGATATCGAATGCAATTTTGTAAATGTAGCAAAAAAGCTAATAAATGAAGAATTGTCAGTAAATAAAACAGAAATTTAATTAAAAAGAGTAAATAATATTAAAAATATGAATATAATAAAAAAGCACTTTCTAGTGCTTTTTTATATAATAGGAAAATTTGTAAAAGTAAATATATTTTAGCTTACTATTGAAATGAAATAAGGTTTATGCTATAATGGTTAACATAAACTTTCTGAAGGAGGATACTATGGAATTATATAATAGATTTTATTTAGATAAAGAAAAAGATATCATTGTAAATTTATATAGAAAAAATGAAGATGAGCTTGAATATGTGCTAGAAACTCCTAACCACAAAACAGGAAATTTAATTACTAATCTAGCTAGAATTTGTGGAGTAGAAACTGTAAAAGATGAAAAAGATATGAAAATAATAAAAGGTATAATTCCAGCAAGTATTAATGCAGATAATGAAGAGGTATATATTTTTAGATTGGGAGGAATTAAAGTTGCTAATATTTATGATAATGGAAAAATCGAAATAAAGGCACAAATACCAGCAATAAATAAAACTTTGATGTCACAAACGAAAGATTATAAAATAGATGTTAAAAAAACAATAATAAAAACATATATTTTAAAAAAGAGTAAATTTAGAACTGATTTACATACACATATTCACGCAAATTTGAATTCAGATGATCTAATTGCATTGGGGATCAAACATCAAATAAAATATTCTTTGTACTATATAAAGAAACTAGGATTAAAACTTTCAGATAAACAAGCAAAAGAAATGTTTGAAAAAAGGTGTAAAATAGAAAAAAAATATGCATATAGTGATTTACCAGGAAAAAAATTAACAAGAAAGATCGATGATGAAACTTTTATAAATTTTGCAGATTTAATATTAAATAACAAAGAAAATATGGAAGAAAATATTGCAAAAATAAGAAATAGTTTAGTATTAATGAAAGATGGGCAAGCAGTATTTACAAATTTAGAAAAATTATATATTTATAGATATGCTTTTTCAAAAGGAAAAATTAGTGAAGAGAAAATTGAGTTAGAAAAAGAAAAAATAGAACAAATTACAGAAAAAGATATAAAAAGAATTTTAAAGCAAATGCTAGAAGATAGCAAAAAAGAAGAATATAAAAATAATAGTTTATTACAAGATAAGTTACTTTGGGTTGCAAGAGAATATAAAAAACAAGGAATTAAATATGCAGAAATATCTGTTACTTGGATTGTAAGAAAGGGTGAAGAAGGTGCAAAAATCCTAAAAGAATTACACGAAATATTACCTCATATAGAAAAAGAAACGGGTGTAAAATTAAGATTTTTAGGATCACTTAGTAGAACTTTAATGACAGAAGAACAATTAAAAGAAGGTGTAGATGTTTTAAAGGTAGCAGCTAAGAGTCCATATATCGTTGGAAGTGATATTATAGGAGAAGAAATAAATGATATTCGTAACTTTAAACAAGTAATAAAAGAATTAGTAGAATTTGCAGTTAGAGAAAATAATGGCTTTACAATTAGAATTCATGCAGGAGAAAATGATAGCTTTAGAGAAAATGTAGAAAGAGCAGTTTCTTGTGTAAAAGAATCAGTTCCAGAAGGATATAAAATGCCTAAATGTAGAATTGGACATGGATTATATGGAATAAATTTGGATACTAAAGAAGGAATAGATTTGATGCATGAAATGAAAAAAGATGGAGTTGTTTTAGAATTCCAACTAACTTCTAATGTTAGATTGAACAATTTAACACAAGTAGAAAAGCATCCAATAAAACAATATTTAAGCTATGGAGTAAATTGTGTTCAAGGAAGTGATGGATGTGGCTTTTATGGAACAGATTGTATGGAAGAACAAATGGCACTTACCAATTTATTAAACTTGACAGAAGAAGATTTAATGAAAATGAGGAAAGTAGAAGACAAAATAATAAAAGATAGTGATAAATATTTTAAGATAAAAAGTCAAAAATTTGAAGAATGGTTAGAGCGGAAGAGATATTAAAGATGCAATACTAAAAGAAGAAATAAAAGCAGTAGAAAGTAATAAAAATAGAGATTTTAAAATTGGAAATAATACAAACATTAATTCAGAGGAAATATTAAAAGAAAAAATAGTAAAACTTCCAGTTGATAAAATACCAATAATTGTTGCTGGAGGAAGTTTTAATTCTAAAGGAAGAGAAACTGTGCTAGACAATAGAGGAAAAGAGATTTTAAAAGAATTAATGCAAAAATTAAATAATGAAAAAGTATATTTTGTAATAGGACATAAAATGCAAGGATATGAAAAAGCAATTATAGATATTAGTAAAGAGATAGGTAAAAAGTTTGAAATAAATGCAATTATACCTAAAAAGATAACCAAAGAAGTTGGAGCAAACTTATTAAATAAGGAATTAAATGGCGTTTGTATTTCAACAGAACAAGAAGAATTGGGAATATATAAGAGTTTTAATTATGAAATATTTGAAAGAAGAAAATCAATAGTGTTGGCTTTTGATGGAAATTCACCAGTATCTAATTTAGTTCAAGAAGCTAAAAATGGAAAAGGAAAAGCAAAAATATATGTAAATGATAGTGTAAAAGCTCTGCAAGAAAAGGCAAAATCATTAGAAGGATATGTAACAACATTTAACCAAAATAGCAATATAATTAAGCAAATTGCGTTAGATAATCCAGAGATAATGAATGATTATGGGGAAATTTATAAAGTAATTAGCTAAAAATAAAAGAAAAAACATGAATAAAAAGAGAGGTCTGCAACGAGCTATAATAGATTAAAATGAAAATCCACCAGTTATACTGGTGGATTTTTGTTTGCGAGAACGAAAAAATTTCTAAGTTTCCAGTTTCTTTTTTAAGGCTGGGCACACGTCCGGGCATGATAGATGCTTAGGACATTCTCGACAAGGGGTAGAACACTTAGGCACGTTGCTAGAAGCGTTCTTTGTGGTTGATGAAATTTTCTTCAAGAACAATCACCTCTTTTGGAAAAGTTGTGTTTATACGAACGATATTTAGTATAACACGTACATAATAAAAAGTATAGATACAAAATGAAAAAAGTAATGTAAATTAAATAAAATATAAATTAATAAACTTGAAATGTTATGTGAAGTATGATATTATATAAGTTACGTAATCTGTAAGCCATTCGAGAATCAAAAGGAGGAGTTATGATGAATAATTTTTTCTATCATGATGGTGTTTTTTCTGTACTGGAAACTTATGATGGAGACATCTTTCGGGTGCAGACTAAAAAAGCAGAGGAGTCGGCAAGAAAAATGGGCATTTCGGAATATCAGTGTATATTGTTTAAGGGGACTGTTGATATTGCTTACAAAGAAACTAAGGACACGTATTTAACGTGGAGTGGATTTGTAAAAAAATATAAGTCTGTAAGCAAGTTCGTAGGTGAAAGAACAGAGGAATTTCTGGATATTCTCCAAACGATGCCGAATCACATTTTAAAAAGTCCTTCTGCGATGATAGAAACTCTGGAAGAAGAAGGATGGTATGGTCAGCCTTAAGTTGAAAAATTGTCGATAAAAATAAAGAGACAAAAGCAAGGGTCATGAATTGCATGACCCTATTTTTTATGATAAAATATGATACAAAATAAAAAAGGAAAAAATGTAAAATATGGATAAAATTATAGATAAAAATAAAAAAATTGATATAGGTTTAACTAAAGAAGAAGTTGAAGAGAGAATTAAAGAAAATAAGGTGAATTATGATACATCTTTACCAACTAAAAGTATAAAAACAATAGTTAGGGAAAATATATTCACATTATTTAACTTGATAAATATATTATTAGGAGTGGCAGTATTTTGTGTAGGATCATATAAAAATTTATTGTTTTTAATAGTAATTTTTTGCAATACAGCAATTAGTATTATACAGGAGATAAATTCTAAAAAAGCAGTAGATAAATTATCTATACTAGCTCAAGCAAAGGTAAATTGCATACGAGATGGAGAAAAACAGGAAATTGGAATAAATAGTATTGTATTAGATGATTTATTAATGCTAGAAACAGGAAATCAAATTGTTGCAGATTCTATAATATTAGAAGGAGAAGTAGAAGTAAATGAATCTTTTATAACTGGAGAATCTGATGTTATATATAAAAGAAAAGGTGATACATTATTATCTGGAAGTTTTGTTGTTAGTGGAAAATGCAAAGCAGAAGTAATACATATAGGAGATGAAAATTATACATCTAAGATTTCAAGTGGAGCTAAATATGTAAAAAAAGTAAATTCAGAAATAATGAAGTCACTAAATGGAATAATAAAAATAGTATCTATAGCTATTGTTCCAATTGGAATATTATTGTTTTTTAATCAGCTAGGATTAACAGAAAACAGTTTTAAAAATGCTGTAGTAAATACAGTTGCAGCAATTATTGGAATGATACCAGAAGGATTAGTATTATTAACAAGCACAGTTTTAGCAGTTAGTGTAATTAGATTATCAAAAAGAAAAGTGTTAGTACAAGAACTTTATTGTATAGAAACATTAGCAAGAGTAGATACTCTATGTTTAGATAAAACAGGAACAATAACAGAAGGAACAATGGAAGTAAATGACATTATAGAAATTACAAAATCAAAAGAAGAATTAGAAGAAATTTTATCTGAAATTTCTAGTGCTTCGGATGATAATAATTCTACAATAGAAGCAATAAGAGCTAAATATAAGAATAAACAAAAATGGAAAGTTATTAATAAGATACCTTTTTCATCTCAAAAAAAATGGTCTGGTGTATGTTTTAAAGATAAAGGAAGCTATATAATAGGAGCGCCAGAGTTTGTATTAAGAGAAAAATATGATGAATATAAGGAAAGAATAGAGAAATATTCAAATGATTATAGAGTAATAATAGTTGCTAACTCAGAAGGAGATTTTATAGAAAAAGAGCTACCTGATAAGCTAGAAGTTTTAGGATTTGTTTTAATTAGTGATGTAATTAGAAAAGAAGCAAGTAAAACATTAAAATATTTTAAAGAGCAAGGCGTAAATATAAAAATTATATCAGGAGATAATCCTATAACAGTATCTAAAATAGCCAAAAGAGCTGGTGTAGAAAATAGTGAAAAATATATTAATATGCAAGAAATAAAAACAAAAGAACAGTTAGAAAAAGCAGCAAAAGAGTATACTATTTTTGGAAGAGTAACTCCAGTTCAAAAAAAAGAATTAGTACAAGCTCTAAAGAAAGAAGGACATACAGTTGCAATGACTGGAGATGGCGTAAATGATGTCTTGGCATTAAAAGAGGCTGATTGCAGTATAGCAATGGCAAGTGGAAGCGATGCTACACGTAATGTAGCAGAACTTGTATTATTAGATTCTAATTTTGCTTCTATGCCGGAGATTGTGTTAGAAGGAAGAAGAACTATTAATAATATAGAAAGATCAGCAACATTGTTTTTAGTAAAAACAATATATGCAAGTATATTAGCTATAATATTTTTATTTGTTAATATGCCATATCCTTTTATGCCAATTCAGCTAACATTAATAAGTACAGTTACAATAGGAATACCATCTTTTGTACTAGCATTAGAACCAAATAAAGAAAGAATAAAAGGCAAATTTTTAAGAAATGTAATTTCAAGAGCTTTGCGGAACAGCTTTAACAGTTGTAATTAATATTGTTTTAACCGCAATAATAAGTTGGAAATTAGGAATAGAAACTAATGTATATTCAAGTATATGTGTAGTGTTAACAGGACTAACAGGATTAATGCTTTTAATAAAACTATGTAAACCATTAGATATTTTTAAAATAAAAAATAATAAAGAAGGTAAAACATATGCATCACAAGGAATAAGAACAGCTTTATTTATTCTTATGTTTGTAATGTTTTTAATAGGATTGACAGTATTTAAAAAATGGTTTTCAATAACAATAACAAATGGTGTAATGCCATTAATTTATATTTTAAGTGTTGTAGCAGTTATTATATTTTTATGTTTGAATTTTATAACAAAGAAGATTTTTGTTAACTCTAAGAAAAATAGTGATATATAAAGTAATATATTAAAAAAGTATGTAATTTATAAAATATATATGAAATATAATGATATTTGTTTTAGAAAATTACAATCAAATTATATTAAAATTTAAGCGTAACTATTGTCTTTTTATGTAAAATAATGTATAATAAAAGTTACTAGTGAAAAAATGAACAAAAAGGAAAATCCCTTTTGTTCATTTTTATATAATAAATAAAAAGTTAAGGGGGAAATTTAATATGGCAAAGATACTAAAAGATGTATCAAGAACATTTAATGAATTTTTATTATTACCAAATTTAACAGATGAAAGATGTATACCAAGTAATGTTAGTTTAAAAACACCACTTGTAAAATTTAAAAAAGGTGAAGAACCAAAATATTATGAGAACATTCCGTTCGTATCAGCTATTATGCAAGCCGTTTCAGGAGAAAAGATGGCTATTGCTTTGGCGCGCGAAGGAGGATGTTCTTTTATTTTTGGTTCACAATCGATAGAATCACAAGCAGAAATGGTAAGAAGAGTAAAAAAACATAAAGCAGGATTTATAGATAGTGACTCAAATGTAAAAAGTGGAACACCTTTAAAAGAAGTAATCGAATTAGTGGAAAGAACAGGACATTCTACAGTAACTATTACAGAAGATGGAACAAGTAATGGTAAATTTTTAGGATTAGTTACAGATAAAGATTACCGTGTTTCTAGAGTTGATTTAGAAGAACCAATAGATAAATTTATGACGCCAAGAGAAAAAATAGTTTGCGCTAAAAAAGGAATTAGTTTAGCAGAAGCAAACGATATTATATGGGAAAACAAAATAAGTTGTCTTCCTATATTGGATGAAAATGATAATTTAGAACATTTAGTATTTAGAAAAGATTATGAAGAAAGAAAAAATAATCCAGAATCTTTATTAGATGAAAATAAAAGATATATAGTAGGTGCAGGTATTAATACAAGAGACTATGAAGAAAGAATTCCAGCATTAGTAGAAGCTGGTGTTGATTTGATTTGTATGGATTCGTCAGATGGATATTCAGTATGGCAAAAAAATACAATAGAATGGGTGAGAAAACATTATGGTGATGATGTAAAAATAGGTGCAGGAAATGTAGTTGATAAAGAAGGATTTTATTATTTAGCAGAAGCAGGAGCAGATTTTATAAAAGTTGGTGTAGGAGGAGGTTCAATTTGTATAACTCGTGAGACAAAAGGAATTGGACGTGGACAAGCTAGCAGTTTAATTGATGTTGTAGAAGCAAGAGATGAATATTTTGAAAGAACAGGTGTGTATATTCCAATTTGTTCAGATGGAGGAATTGTACATGATTATCATATTACACTTTCATTAGCAATGGGAGCAGACTTTGTTATGATGGGAAGATATTTTGCACGTTTTGATGAAAGTCCAACAAGAAAAGTAAAAATAGGAGGAAATTTTGTAAAAGAATATTGGGGTGAAGGCTCTAACCGTGCAAGAAATTGGCAAAGATATGATTTAGGAGAAGTGGGAAAAAATAAATTAAGTTTTGAAGAGGGTGTAGATTCATACATACCATATGCAGGACCACTAAAAGATAATTTGGCAGTAACAGTAGCAAAAATAAAATCAACAATGTGTAATTGTGGTTCAATATCTATTAAAGAGTTCCATGAAAAAGCAAGATTAACTTTAGTATCTAATATTAGTATTAAAGAAGGTAGTGCCCATGATGTAATGCTAAAAGAAGTTCAAAATGGTGACTAAGTATTGGTAATAGATAAAAAATAAAAGGAAAGGAAAATAATATGCAAGAAAAAGAGTTAATATTAATAATAGACTTCTATGGTCAATATAATCAACTAATAGCAAGACGTGTTCGTGAATGTAATGTATATTCTGAAATTGTACCATTTAATACAAGTATAGAAAAAATAAAAGAAAAAAATCCAAAAGGAATTATATTCACAGGAGGACCTGCTAGTGTTTATGCAGAAAATGCACCCAAATGTACAAAGGAAATATTTGAACTTGGAATTCCGGTACTTGGAATTTGTTATGGAATGCAACTTATGACACATATGCTTGGTGGAAAAGTTCAAAGAGCAGATAAAAGAGAATATGGTGTTACATCTGTAAATATAAATAATAGTTCTAAATTATTTAAGGGATTTGAAGAAAAAAATGACTGTTTGATGAGTCATACAGATTTTGTTGATATCCTTCCAGAAGGATTTGAAAATATAGGAGCAACTGAGCATTGTCCAAATGCGGCAATGCAAAATGTAGAAAAGAATTTTTATGGAATTCAATTCCACCCGGAAGTTAATCATACAAATAAAGGAACTAAAATCATAAGTAATTTTGTTTATAATATTTGCGGATGTGCAGGTAATTGGAAGATGAGTTCTTTTGCAGAAGAAACAGTAAAAGCACTAAAAGAAAAAATAGGAGATAAAAAAGCCTTATGTGCATTATCAGGTGGAGTTGATTCATCTGTTGCAGCAGCATTAATAAATAAAGCAATAGGAAAAAATTTAACATGTATATTTGTAGATCATGGACTTTTAAGAAAAAATGAAGCAGAAGAAGTTGAAGAAGTATTTACTAAGAATTTTGATGTTAATTTTGTAAAAGTAGACGCAAAGGAAAGATTTTTAAATAAATTAAAAGGTATATCAGATCCTGAACAAAAAAGAAAAATAATTGGTGAAGAATTTATTCGTGTATTTGAAGAAGAAGCTAAAAAAATAGGAACAGTAGATTATTTAGTACAAGGTACAATATATCCAGATGTTATAGAGAGTGGATTAGGAGCAGGAGCAAAAATAAAAAGTCATCACAATGTAGGTGGATTACCAGATTATGTAGATTTTAAAGAAATCGTAGAACCTTTAAGAGATTTGTTTAAAGATGAAGTAAGAAAAGTGGGATTAGAATTAGGTCTTCCAGAATTTTTAGTATATCGTCAACCTTTTCCAGGTCCAGGACTTGCAATTCGTGTAATAGGAGATATTACAGACGATAAGTTAGAGATATTAAAAGATGCAGATTTTATATTTAGAGAAGAAGTCGCAAAAGCAGGTTGGGATAGAAAGATAAACCAATATTTTGCAGTATTAACTAATATCAAAAGTGTGGGAGTTATGGGAGATGAAAGAACATATGACTACACAATAGCTTTAAGAGCAGTAACAACATCAGATTTTATGACAGCAGAATGGATAAAAATACCATATGATATATTAGAAGTAGTATCTGCCAGAATAGTAAACGAAGTAAAACATGTAAATAGGGTTGTATATGATATAACAGGAAAACCACCAGCAACAATAGAGTGGGAATAATATAATTGACATAATTTGCTAAATGTGATATACTAACAAAAGTGTAAAAATAATGAGATAAAAATAGTATATTAAATTTGTTTAAAATAAAAATAGTAAGTATAATTGTCGATTGAAAATGTCGTTTTCAAAAAAGCCTAAAAACAGATTTATATATTTGTTTTTAGGTTATTTTTGTGCTCAAAAAAAGAAAAATTAGTTAAAATATGAATGAAAAATAATATAAAAAAAGTAAATCATTTGTATTAAAAAAATGAAAAGGAGAAAAAATGGAAGAAAAAAATATCAAATTTGAAGATTTAGGACTATCAGAAAATGTATTAAGAGCATTAGAGGAATATGGATATAAAAAACCAACTGAAATACAAGTAAAAACAATACCATATATATTAGATAAAAGAGATGTCATAGGTCAATCACAAACAGGAACAGGAAAAACAGCTTCATTCGGATTACCATTAATAGAAAGTATTAATCCAGAATTTAATAAGGTACAAGCAATTATATTGTGTCCAACGAGAGAACTTGCAACACAGGTAACAGGAGAGCTTAGAAAATTTACTAAATATAAAGAAGGAGTTAAAGTTTTAGCTGTATATGGTGGCGAATCGATAGAAAGACAAATAAAGGCATTAAAACAAGGTGTAAAAATTGTAGTTGGTACACCAGGAAGAATAATGGACCACTTAAGAAGAAAAACACTAAAATTGAATAATGTAAAAATGTGTGTGCTTGATGAAGCTGACGAAATGCTTAATATGGGATTTGAAGAAGATATAGAAACAATATTAAAAGAAGTACCAGAAGAAAGACAAACAGTATTATTTTCAGCAACAATGAATAAAAGAATTTTAGGAATTACTAAAAAATATTTAAAAGAACCTAAAAATATAAAAATTAAAGCAAAAGAATTAACGGTAGATCGTATTGAACAAATTTCGTTAGAAGTAAAACAGACGATGAAAGATGATACAGTAATGAGATTAATCGATTTAAATAATCCAAAAAAAGCAGTTGTTTTTTGTAATACAAAGAAAAAAGTGGATGATTTAATAGAAAAATTAAAATCTAAAAGATATAAAGCTGAAAGTTTACACGGAGATATAAAACAAGCTCAAAGAGATAGAATTATGAAAAGATTTAAACAAGGAGAATTTCAAATATTAGTTGCAACAGATGTAGTAGCAAGAGGTATTGATGTAGATGAATTAGAACTTGTTATAAATTATGATATACCACAAGAAGAAGAATATTATGTGCATAGAATAGGTAGAACTGGAAGAAATGGAAGGATAGGAAAAGCATATACATTTGTAGTTGGAAAAGAAAAAAGCAAAATATATAGTATACAAAAATATGCAAATACAAAAATATTATCTGGAAAAATACCAACAATAGAGGAAATAAGAAAAGTGAAAAATGAACAAATAATAAATAATATTCAAGAGACAATAGACAATGAAGCAAAGGAATCATCAAAATTAAGTGACGAAATTTTAGAAAAGTTACTAGAAAAAAATGATATAAAAGTAGTTGCTAGAGCCTTACTTTCTCTAATTACAGACAAACAACAAAAAAATGAAGAAGAAAATTTTGAATTTAAGCCAGGAGAAGAAGTTAAATTATTTTTAAATGTTGGTAAAAAGGATAAAATAATGGTAAAAGACATTGTAGGAAGTATTTCAGCCAATACAGCTGTATCTGGAAATGATATAGGAAAAATTAATATATTAGATAAATTTTCATTTATAGAAGTTCCAGGAGAATACGCAAATGAAATATTAACATCAATGAAAGATAAGCAAATAAAAGGTAGAGATGTAAGAATAGAAGTAGCAAATGGATAAAAAGGTATAAATAAAATTTAAGGTTTTTAATTCATATTTTTTATAGATTTAAATTAATTTAAAAGTGACTATAAATTTATAATAAGAAAAAATTATGAATGGTAAATTGTAAATGTGAAATATAGTCTGTAAAAGATTTATAAACATCAAAATGTGTGAAAAAACTATTGATTTATAGGAAAAAGTATGTTAAAATGGATAACGTTAAAAACGCACATAAGAATGAGTTTAAAAAGGGTGCTTAAAAAAATATTAGTTTTAAGTCTTTTTAAATGTTTGAGTTCTTATGGAGGTAGTAACTAAAAGGAGGAATAGAAAATGGCAGTAGTTGCAATGAAACAATTACTAGAAGCAGGTGTTCACTTTGGACATCAAACAAGAAGATGGGATCCTAAAATGGCTGAATATATATTTCAAGCTAGAAATGGTATCCATATAATCGATTTACAAAAAACATCTAAAAAATTAGATGAAGCTTACAGCTTTATGAAAGAACAAGCTGAAGAAGGAAAAACAGTTCTTTTTGTAGGAACTAAAAAACAAGCACAAGAATGTGTTAAAGAAGCAGCAGAAAAATCTGGAATGTACTATGTTGACCAAAGATGGTTAGGTGGAATGCTTACAAACTTTGGAACAATTAGAAAAAGAATAGACAGATTAAATGAATTAGAAACAATGCAAGAAGATGGTACATTTGATGTATTACCTAAAAAAGAAGTTATTATATTAAAAAAAGAAATGGAAAAATTACAAAAAAATCTTGGTGGAATTAAAGATATGAAAGAAATGCCAGGAGTTATGTTTGTAGTAGATCCTAAAAAAGAAAGAATAGCTATATTAGAAGCTAGAAAATTAGGAATACCAGTTGTAGGACTTGTAGATACAAACTGTAATCCAGAAGATGTAGATTATGCTATACCTGGAAATGATGATGCAATTCGTGCAGTTAAGTTAATAGCAGATGTAATGGCAAACGCTATTATAGAAGGAAGACAAGGAGAAGCTTTAGAAACAGAAACTGAAGAAGCTCAAATCTCTGAAGAAGAACCAACTAGCATAGAAGAAGTTGCAGCACAAGAAACTGTAGAAGAATAATAAAAGTTATTTTTTAAAATAAAAGTACCTAAATAAAGGAGTGGAGCTGTTTTCGCTCTACTCCTTTTTAAAAATATTTTTCGGATTAAGATTTCATGCTATTTATAGCAGTTATAAATTTTAATACAAAGTTAAGGAGGAGTAAAAATGGTTACAGCAAGCCAAGTAAAAGATTTAAGAGAAAAAACAGGTGCAGGAATGATGGACTGCAAAAAAGTTTTAACAGAAACTGATGGAGATATGGAAAAAGCAATTGAACTATTAAGAGAAAGAGGAATTGCAAAAGCAGCTAAAAAATCTAGCAGAGTAGCAGCAGAAGGTATAGTTGAAGCATATGTTACAGAAGATGGAAAAGTAGGATCTTTAGTAGAAGTAAATGCAGAAACAGACTTTGTTGCTAAAAACGATGAATTTAAATCATTCGTAGAAGATGTTACAAAACAAGTAGCATTAACAAATCCAAGTGATGTAGAAGCTTTACTTGCATCTAAATCAATGGCAGAACCTGATAAAACAGTTAAAGAAGTATTAACAGGAAAAATCGCAACAATTGGTGAAAACATGACAATAAGAAGATTTGTAAGATTTGAATCTACAGGTTTAGTAGAAAAATATATCCATGGAGAAGGAAAAATTGGTGTATTAGTTGAATTAGAAAATGGAGATACAGAACTTGCAAAAGATATTTGTATGCAAATAGCAGCTGCTAAACCAGAATTCTTAGACAGAGAATCAGTTCCAGCTGAAAGAGTAGAAAAAGAAATGAAAATATTAAAAGCTCAAGCAATGAATGAAGGAAAACCAGCTGAAATTGCAGAAAAAATGGTTCAAGGTAGATTAGGAAAATTCTATGGAGAATTTTGTTTAGTAGAACAAGACTTTGTAAAAAATCCAGATATGAAAATTAAACAACTATTAGAAAGTAAAGGTGCAAAAATTATTAGATTTGCAAGATTTGAAAAAGGTGAAGGAATAGAGAAAAAAGAAGAAAACTTTGCTGAAGAAGTTGCAAAACAAATAAAAGGATAATAAAAAATAATAAAATGAAGAAACAAGCAAATTATTTATAGAAAATATTTGCTTGTTTTTTTATTTTATTAAAGTAAAGAAAACACATGAAAAGTATTAGTATTATTTATTAAACAAATATATTAAAATACTTGTTATTTATTAATAAACTTTGATATAATCAAAGCATTAAAAAACTAAAGATATAGGAGTTTAAACATATGGAGAAAAAACAAAAAATAAAATTTAATATATTAGCTGTAGTTGTAATAATTCTATTTGCATTTGCAGTTTCACCAATTACTATGCAAAATGATACATATTATACAGTGAAAATAGGTGAATTAATTGTTAATAATGGAATAGATATGCAAGATCATTTTTCTTGGCATGAAAATTTGCCATACACATATCCACATTGGTTATATGATGTAATGATTTATTTAATATATAACTTTTGGGGATTTGCAGGAATATATGTATCTACAATTATACTAGCGAGTATATTAGGAATTACTATTTATGGAATAAATAATAAATTAAGTAAAAATAATTTTGTTTCATTAGTTATAAGCTTAATTGTATTATATTTGTTAAAAGACTTTATAGCAGCAAGAGCGCAGCTTGTAACTTTTATATTATTTGCACTTACTATTCTATTTATAGAAATGTTTATAGAAACAAAGAAAAAAAGATTTTTAATCCCATTAGTAATAATTCCAATAGTAATAGCAAATGTGCATGTTGCAGTATGGCCTTTTTACTTTATATTATATCTGCCATATATAGCAGAGTGGATTGTGGATATTATAGTAAAAGCAAATATTATAACTAGAATTAAAATAATTATTGCAAAGGTATATAAAAAATTAACTTCAAAAGAAGAAGATAAAATTAATTTAAATTTAAAAATTCAGGAATTGTATAAAAAACTTGATGAAGAAAAAATAAATTTAGAAAAAAGAAGAGAAAATCCATATAAGATAAAATTAGAGAAAAGTAAAGTTTGTAAATGGTTATTGCTAATATGTATAGTAACAACTCTAACAGGTTTATTAACACCACTTGGAGACGTTCCTTATACGTATTTAGTAAAAACAATGCAGGGAAATACAACAGAAAATATTAGTGAACATTTACCATTAGTGTTAATAAATAACAAGGAAGTTCTTATATCAATGGCAATGTTTTTAGCAATATTAATCTTTACAGATACTAAAATAAAACTAAGAGATTTATTTATGCTAGCAGGGTTAGTTCTTTTATCATTTATGTCTAGAAGACAAACTTCAATGTTAATATTAATTGGTAACTTTATATTTGTAAAACTAATAGTACAAATGATAAATAAATATGATAATAAAACTTATGAAAATATAGAAAAATTTATGACTGGAATTTTTGGTCAAATAATTACAGTCCTTTTAGTGGTATCAATTAGTTTGATTATTTTAAAACCAAAAGTTAATAATAAATTTGTAGATGAAAGTACATATCCAGTAAAAGCTTGTAATTATATTTTAGAGAATTTAGATATTAATAATATAAAATTATATAATGAATATAATTTTGGAAGTTATTTAATTTATAGAGGAATTCCAGTATTTATAGATTCAAGAGCAGATTTATATGCTCCAGAATTTAATGGAACTAAGAATGAAGATGGAAAGTACGATGGGAGAGATATTTTTTCAGACTTCTTAAACATATCAAATATAGGAACTTTCTATGAAGGAAAATTTAGAGAATATGAAATTACTCATCTATTGATGGGAAAAAATACAAAACTTAATTTATTAATATCTAGGGATGATAATTATAAATTATTGTATTCAGATAAAAATTTTGTTATATACGAAAGATTAAACGCTAATGTTGAAGGGGAAGAGTAAAATGAAAAAGTTAGATAAAAAGTATGTTATTGTTATATTTGTAGCTATTTTAATTATATTAGAACAATTAACAAAAGTTGTAGTTTTAGTAAATAAAGATAAACTACCAATCAATGTTATAGAAAACATATTTATGATATCTTATGTAGAAAATTCAGGTGCTGCATTTGGAATAAAAGTCGGAAGTGTATGGAGTTTTGTAGCAATCAATATAGTGGTATTAGGAATAATTATAAAATTTATATATAGCCAACTTTCAGAATTAAATAATAAAACAATTGTAATATTGTCACTTGTATTAGCAGGAGGAATTAGTAATTTAATAGATAGAATTTTTAGAGGATACGTTGTAGACTTTTTAGATATAACTCCTATAATTAATTTTCCAGTATTTAATTTGGCAGATATTATGATTGTTGTAGCAGTTTTAATGTTCTTAGTTATAATGATAAAAAATATAATAAAAGATAACAAGAAGGGAAAAAAGAATGGAGAAAATAATAGTACAAAATAATGAAAAAGGTGTAAGATTAGATAGTTATATAACTAAAAAACTAAATGATTTGTCTAGAGCAAATATACAAAGACTAATAGAAGATGGAAATATTTTAGTAAATAGTGCAAAACAGAAAATTTCTTACAAAGTTAATAGTGGAGATAAAATAGAAATAACTATCCCAGAACCTAAAAAAATAGATTTAAAACCACAAGATATAAAAGTCGAAATTGTATATGAAGATAATGATATTATAGTTGTAAATAAACCAAAGGGATTAGTTGTACATCCAGCAGTAGGAAACCCAGATGGTACACTAGTAAATGCAATAATGAATATTTGCAAAGATAGTTTATCTGGGATTGGCGGAGAAGTAAGACCAGGAATTGTGCATAGACTAGACAAAGATACAACAGGTCTTTTAATAGTTGCTAAAAATGATAAGGCACATATAAATTTAAGTGAACAAATAAAGAATAGAGAGGTAAAAAAAATATATATAGCATTAGTTAGAGGGAATATTCCAGAAAATGAAGCTACAATTAATATGCCAATAGGAAGAAGTACTAAAGATAGAAAAAAGATGGCTGTAGTAAAAAACGGAAAAGAAGCTGTTACTCATTTTAAAGTTATAGATAGATTTAAAAATTATACATTATTAGAAATAAAAATAGATACAGGAAGAACACACCAAATAAGAGTTCATATGGCAGAAATTGGGTATCCAGTGGTAGGAGACATGGTATATTCTAATGGAAAAAATGAGTTTGGAGTAGAAGGACAGATGTTACATGCTAAAAGTTTAGATTTTAAACATCCAATAACTGGAAAAAACATGCATTTAGAAGCAGAATTACCAAAATATTTTAAAGACATTATAGATAAATTAAAACAAGAATCTTAAAGGAGAAAAATTTTGTATGGAAGAATTAAGATTACAAAAATTTTTAGCAAATGCAGGGGTATGTTCTAGAAGAAAAGCAGAAGAGTATATCTTAGATGGAAAAGTAAAAGTAAACGGAAAAGTTGTAAACGAATTAGGAATAAAAGTAAATCCAGATAAAGATGAAATAATTTTTGAAAGTAAAATTATAAGATTACAAAATAATATGGTATATATATTACTAAATAAGCCAATAGGATATGTAACAACAGTAAAAGAACAATTTTATAGGCCGACTGTAATAGATTTATTAAATGGTGTAAAAGAAAAAGTTTTACCTGTTGGAAGATTAGATATGTATACATCAGGAGCTCTCATATTAACAAATGATGGGGATTTTATATATCAAGTAACACATCCAAAGTATGAAATAGAAAAGACTTATCAAGCAACTGTAAAAGGAATTGTTACAAAAGAAGATATTAAAAAATTAGAAAATGGAGTTGAAATAGATGATTATATATCTGGAAAAGCAAAAGTAAAAATTTTAAAGGTAGACAAAGAAAATAATATATCAAGACTAAAAATAACAATACATGAAGGAAAAAATAGAGAAGTAAGAAAAATGTGTAGTGCAATAGGAAAAAATGTTATTGCACTACATAGAAGTAAAATCGAAAATATAGATTTGAAAGATTTAAAAATAGGTCAGTGGAGATATTTAACTAGTAATGAAGTTTTGGAATTAAAAAGTAAAAAGGTATTGTAAAAGAAAGAGTTTAATTATATAATATTGACATAAACAAAAGAAAAAGGAGAGAGATTTTAGTGGAGTACCAGAAATTTATTCCAGAAGGATGGTCTAAAGTAGAATCTCCTGTAACAAAAGATGTGCTATTAAATGCAATAAAAACAGGAGATGTAATAGAAGGTCTTGTAAGTAAATGTGATTCAAATTATAATTTGCATATAAATTTTTCAGAAAACTTATATGGAATTATACCAAGAGAAGAAATAGAAGCTATAAACATTGACGAAAAAGGTTTTCCAAAACCTAATATATGCAAAGGTAAAGTTAATAAATATGTTCAGTTTAAAGTAAAAGAGTTTGATCAGAATAATAGATTTATTTTATCAAGAAGAGATGTTGAGAAAGATACATTAGATTGGATAAAAAAAGATCTTAGAGAAGGTCAAATTGTAAAAGGAATAGTAAGAAGTATTAAACCTTATGGAGTTTTTGTAGAAATAGGAGGAGGAATAGTAGGTCTTTTACATATTGAAGATATATCTATTGCTAGAATAAAAACACCATTAGAAAGATTATCTATAGGTGAAAAAATAAATGTTATGATAAAATCTATAGATTATAAACAAGAGCGTGTTATATTAACATATAAAGAACTTTTGGGAACATGGGAAGATAACATAAAGGACTTTGAAGAAGGAACAACTGTAGTGGGAATAGCAAGAGAAGTTGAGAAATCTAAAAATGGCATTTTTGTAGAATTAAAACCAAATCTTGTTGGTCTTGCAGAATATAAAGATGGAATAGAGTATGGTGAAAAGGTAAGTGTATATATAAAAAAAATAATACCAGAGAAGAAAAAAGTTAAGTTATTATTTGTGTGAAATTTAAATAATGGAGGTTGTTAAATATGGTAGAAGATAATCAAATTAAAGCTACTGTATCTCCTTTTGCAATTAGAGAAGGAGAAATAAAAGTTTTTGATGGAAAAGATGGATATGTTTCCATGAATCAAATTATACATAAGATAAATATAGGACATATTACAGATATTCATTTTGTAATATTAAACTTAGTTAATGAATTTGAATTTATTACATCAAGACAATTATACCAATTATTAGAATGGAAAGGTATAGAAATAAAATCACAAGATAAATTAAATAATAAACTAGAACAATTAGTAAAGTCTAAAATATTAACTAGATATTATTTTAATTCAGATGAAGGAAAAGGAATTTATCGTGTATATTGTTTAGAAAAAATGGGAAAATATTTACTAAATTCAAGAGGTGAAGAATGTAAATGGCAACCAACAGATAATACTAAACCTGTTGCTATGATAAAAAAGAGACTAGCAGGAAATCAAACAATTATTGCATATTTAAGAAAAGTTAAAGCGTTTGAAAGCTATATACCAAAACCAAGTCTTACTGCTAAAAAATTAGGTAAAGTATTTAAAGCGACAGGAGGAAGTATAAAACTAACTAAAAATGGAAAATCAATAGATTTTATATTTGAAGTAATAAGAAGAGAAGAAGATTGGAAGAAAAAGCTTATAGATAAAATGAAATTATATGAAGATTTTTATGAGAATTTTGTACCAAATGACTCTGGATTTAAGAATATTCCTCAACTAATTATAATCTGTGAAGATGATAGACATATAGCAGAAACATTTAAGGAAATTGTAATAAAAAAAGTAGAAATTCCAAAAATTAAATTATATTTTACTACAGATTTAAGACAAAATGAGGAAACTTTAAATAAAACTCTAGTAGAGTTTAAAGTTGATGAAGATACAGGAAAATATAAGATGGTAGAAGTAGAAGTAAAATTACTTGGAATGTAAGGTTAAATATTATTAAAATCTAGAAATTATTTAAGTAAAGTTAATAATTTCTAGATTTTTTGCTATTTACTAAGCTATTTTTTTTATACTTTAAAAGAACAAATAAAAGAATCTAGCAATTCTTTGTATTATTTTTTATAAAATAAATTTTAACAGTTTAACAAAAGATAGAGTAGATAAGTTTTTTATAACTTATCTACTTTTTTTATATTAGTAAATTTTATTTCCTAATAGTATAAAATTTCCACTCTTGGAGAAAATATGTGTAAAACATAAAAACGAGGAGTGGAAAATTTGAAAAAATATAAAATTTTAAATATAAATGGTGCAGTTTTAGACAAAAATCAATTAGAAAATTATTTACAAAAGATTGCATCCGACCACATTTTAACAAATAGATCTGATAAAAATACTTATCCAATTCCAAGAGTAAAAGAAAATTATGAATTTATAAGTATGGTATATACTTTATTAAATGAAAACTTAAAAAATAAGATATCAATTCATCCAGCAGGAGAATGGATTTTAGATAACTTTTATATTATAGAAAAAACAGTAAAAATGATAGTAAAAGATTTAAGCTTAAAAAAATATATTAATTTTTTAGGACTAGCAAATGGAAATTACAAAGGTTTTGCTAGAGTATATGTATTGGCAGCTGAAATTATTGCATATACAGATGCTAAAATAGACCAAGATACACTAAGCAATTTATTAAAAGCATATCAAACTAAAAATACTTTAAGTATGGATGAAATATGGAATATAGGCTTATTTTTACAAATAGCAATAATAGAAAATATAAGAACTTTATGTGAAAAGATATATTCATCACAATTACAAAAATATAAAGTAGAAAATATAATAGAAAGATTAGTGGAAAATAAAGAAACAGAAAAATTGAAATATAAGAATTTACCAAGTTATAAAACAAAGATTTTAGGATATGGAGAGATGAAATATCCTTTTATTGAGTATATGTCATATAGACTTAAAAGTTATGGAAAACAATCATACAGTTTTCTGAAAATTTTAGAAGAACAAGTTGAAATGATGGGAACTAATATAGAAGAAGTAATAAAAAAAGAGCATTTCGATATAGCAGTAAAAAAAGTTTCTATGGGAAATTCAATAACAAGTATTAATACATTACTTAGAACTAATTTTTTAGAAATTTTTGAAAAAATAAATGGAGTAGAAGAAATTTTAAAACAAGATCCAGCAAATGTTTATGAAAAAATGGATTATAAAACAAAAATTTATTATAGAAATAAAATAAAAGAATTTTCTAAAAAAACAAAAATTTCAGAAATTTATATAGCTAAAAAGTGTTTGGAATTAGCCAAAAATAATGAAAAAGAAATAAGAAGTATGAAGCAAGAAAATGAAAGTATAATAAAAAGTGAAAAACAAAATATAAAAAATAAGAAAAATGAAATTTTAAATTTAAAAAAATCTCATATAGGATATTATTTGATAGATAAGGGAAAAGAAGAATTATTATCAAATTTAATAAATAAAAAAGTTAGTTTTATGAGTAATAAGACTAAAGCAAAGTTGTATGTAAGCACTATTTTGGTAATTAGTATTTTAATTACATTGGAAATTATAATATATGTAAATAAAGAAATTAATAATATATTTTTTAGTATTATACTTGGACTTTTTATTAGTGTTCCAGTTCAAACAATAGTGGTTCAAATTATCCAGTATATTCTTAGCAAAATGATAAAACCCAAAATGATTCCTAAGTTAGATTTTTCTGGTGGAATACCAGAAGAAGATTCTACAATAGTTATAATACCAACAATACTAAAATCAAGAGATAAAACGGAAGAACTAATGAAGAAATTAGAAGTGTACTATTTAGCAAATAAAAGTGAAAATTTGTATTTTGCACTTTTAGGGGATGCAAGTAGCAGCAATAATGAAAAGGAAAAATTTGATGAAGAGGTTATAAATTCAGGATTGAATATGACAAAATATTTAAATGAAAAATACATGGATCAAAAATTTCCTAAATTTAATTTTATATATAGAAAGAGAGTATGGAATAAAAGCGAAAGAAAATATTTAGGATGGGAAAGAAAAAGGGGTTTTATAAATCAATTTAATGAATATATATTAGGAAAAACAAAAGATCCATTTAGAATAAATACAATCGAAGAATATCTAAAACAAAATGATAAAAGGATTCCTAAAATAAGATATGTAATAACATTAGATGCAGATACAGATTTGGTTTTAAATTCTGGAATAGAATTAATAGGAGCAATGGCACATATACTAAATTTACCAGTATTAAATAAAAGTAAAGATGCAGTTATAGATGGTCATGCTATAATGCAACCAAGAGTAGGAATTCGGACTTGTTGCAAGTAGAAAAAGTTTATTTACTCAAATTTTTGCAGGTATGGGTGGAACTGATTCATATACAAATGCAATATCTGATATTTATCAAGATAATTTTGGAGAAGGAATATTTACAGGAAAAGGTATATATGATGTAAATGTTTTTTATACTTGTTTGAATAATGAAATTCCAGAAAATACAGTACTAAGCCATGACTTATTAGAGGGCTCATATTTAAGATGTGGTCTTGTTTCAGATATTTTATTAATGGATCGGATATCCAACTAGTTATAATAGTTTTAAAACAAGGCTTCATAGATGGATAAGAGGAGATTATCAGATTCTTTATTGGTTAAAACATAAAATTAGAAATAAAGAAGGAAAAATAAAGAAAAATCCTTTAAATTTAATATCAAAGTATAAGATATTAGATAATATTTTAAGAAGTCTAACAGAGAGTTTTACTTTGATATCTATAATAATTTTAATAGTAATAGGTAAAATATATAAAATAAAAATTTGGCCAATAATGACAATTTTAGTAATATCTGCAGTAATTCCAACTATTATAGATATAATAAATAAAATTATATTTAAAAAAGATGGAGAAAAGAAGCAAAATACATTTACAAAAGTAATTACAGGATTAAAAGGTAGTTTTTTAAGAGGAATAATAAATATAGCAGTTCTTCCAGATAAAGCATATATGTCACTAAATGCAGGAATTAAGTCTATATATAGAATGACAAAATCAAAGAAAAATTTATTAGAATGGACTACATCAGAAGAAGCAGAAAAAATGGCAAAAAAAGATTTGAAATCATATTACAAATCTATGGCAATAAATGTGATTGCAGGAGTTTTAGGATTTACTATTTTATTTATGTATAAAACTAAAGTAGTTAGTATTTTTATATTTACAATTTCTTTATTATGGATTTTATCTCCAATAATTATGTGGAAAATAAGTAAAGAAAATAAAGAAGAAAATAAATTCGAAAGACTAAATGAGGATGAAAAAAAATATATATTGGAAATAGGAGAAAAAACATGGAAATTTTTTAAAGAAAACATAAATGAAAAGGGAAATTTTTTACCACCTGACAATTATCAAGAAGAAAGAAAGGAAAAAATAGCATTAAGAACATCACCAACTAATATAGGACTTGGACTACTTGCAGTTATTTCTTCTTATGATTTAGAATATGAAACATTAGAAGAAACATTAAATTTATTGGAAAAAATGATAAATACAATAATCGCATTACCTAAATGGAATGGCCATTTATATAATTGGTATAATATTACAAACTTAAAGCCATTAACTCCAAGATATGTTTCATCAGTAGATAGTGGAAATTTTATAGGATATTTATATGTAGTAAAACAATTTTACAATCAGTTAGAAAATAAAGAGAAGTATAAAAATATTATTAATGAAATAGATAAAATAATAAATGATTCAGATTTTAGAAAATTATATGACGAAAAAAATAGGCTATTTTCTATAGGATTTAATGTAGAAGAAAATAAATTAACAGAATCTTATTATGATTTGTTAGCGTCAGAAGCAAGACAAGCAAGTTTAGTAGCAATAGCAAAAAAAGATATACCTCCGAAACATTGGTATAATTTAAGTAGAACTCTTACAATATTAAACAAATACAAAGGGTTAATATCATGGTCTGGAACAGCTTTTGAATATTTAATGCCAAATATAAATATTCCAAAACTTCCTTCAAGTTTATTAGACGAATCGTGTAAATTTATGATAATGAGCCAAAAAGAATATACTAAAAAATTAAATATTCCTTGGGGAATATCAGAATCAGCTTTTAATTTGAAAGATTTATCTAATAATTATCAATATAAAGCTTTTGGAATACCATGGTTACGGTTTAAAAAGAGGTTTAGAAGAAGAACTTGTAGTTTCTAGTTATGGAAGTATTCTTTGGATTGCAGAAGATCCAAAAGAAGTAATTGCTAATTTAAAAGTTTTAGAAAATCAAGGAATGTATCAAAAATATGGATTTTACGAATCAATAGATTACACACCAGGAAGGCTAGAAAAAAATAAAAAGTATGAACCTGTAAAGACATATATGGCACACCATCAAGGTTTAATATTAATATCAATTAACAATTTGGTGAAAGATAAAATAATTCAAAAAAGATTTATGCAAAATCCGGAAATGCAATCTATTTCTATATTATTAGAAGAAAGAATGCCAGAAAATGTTATTATTACAAAAGAGAAAAAAGAAAAAATACAAAAAATAAAATATACAGCAGATGAAGTATATACAGAAAGAATATACCAAAAAGTAAATGAAAAACTGCCTATATCAAATGTGATTTCAAATGATAATTATACAATAGTTATGAATCAAAAAGGAGAAGGATATAGTAAGTATAAAGATATTTTAATAAATAGGTATAAGAAAACTAGTGATATTGCACAAGGAATATTCTTTTTTATAAAAAATATTAAAACAAAAAAAATATGGACAGGAAATTATCAGGCATATCTTAATATTCCAGATAAATATCAAATAAAATTTACACAAGATAAAGATAAAATAACTAGATTAGATGGTAGTATAGAAACAAAAGAAGAAGTATGTATTTCTCCAAAAGAACCAGTAGAAATAAGAAAATTGGAACTAAAAAATTATGGCAATGAAGAAGAGATATTAGAAATAACTAGTTATCTAGAGCCTGTTATTTCTAATGAAGAGCAAGATTATTCACATTTAGCTTTTAATAATTTGTTTTTAACATATGAATATATACAAGAAACAGGAACAATTGTAGTAAAAAGAAAACAAAGAGATAAAAGTAAAAAAGATATATTTTTAGGAGTAAATTTATATTCAGAAGATGAAATGATTGGTGATTTAGAATATGAAATAGATAAAGAAAAATTTAATGGGAGAGGAAATTTATCAATACCAACATTAGTAAAAAATTCAACTCCATTTACAAATAAAATTAGATTAACAATTGATCCTATAGTAGCTTTAAGAAAAACTGTAAAAATAAAATCAGGAGAATCAAAAACAATTAATTTAATAATAACAATAAATGAAGATAAAAATATTGTTTTAGAAAGAATAGAAAAATTTAGAAATGAAGAAAATATAAAAAGAACTTTTAAATTATCAAAAGCTAGGGTAGAAGCGGAAAACAGATATTTAGGATTAAAAGGTAAACAAATAGATATATATCAAAGGATGCTTTCATATTTAATATATAATTGTCCAATTTCAAAAGTAAAAATAGAAACTAATATGAATGAAAAGTATAGCGTTTATGATTTGTGGAAGTATGGGATATCTGGTGATATACCGATTTTGTTAGTAAAAGTAGGAGATGTAAATGATGTAACAGTAGTTGAAGATATAATAAAGGCTTATGAATATTATAAAACTAAAAATATCAATATAGATTTAATAATAATAAATGAAGAAGAGAGTTCATATGAAAATTACGTAAAAGATGAAATAGAAAAGATATTATTTAACAAAGGTATTGGATATTTACAAAATCAAAATGGAGGAATATTTATATTAAATAATTTAAGTAAAGAAGAAATAAAATTTTTAGAAGTGAGAGCAAAATTAGTACTAGATAGTCATAAAGGAAATTTAAAATCACAATTAGAAGATTTGGAAGAAGAATATCTAGAAAATTTAAAAACAGCAAGTTATGAGCCCAAAAATCCAACTGTAGTAGAAGAGGAAAATGAAAAAAAGGATACTATAAATATGCAAGATTTAAAATATTATAATGAATATGGAGGATTTTCACGGTGACGGAAAGGAATATTTAATAAAAGTAAGAAATGATAATAGATTACCAAGTGTTTGGAGTCATGTTTTATGTAATGAAAAATTTGGAACATTAGTTACAGATAGTTTAGGTGGTTATACATGGAGTAAAAATAGTAGACTAAATAGAATAACGGCATGGTCTAATAATAGTGTATTAGACATTCCATCAGAAGTTATTTTTATGGAGGATTTGGAAAGTAAAAATAAATGGTCTATTCGGATTGAATCCTATGCCAGATAAAAATGATTACTATATAACTTATGGATTTGGATATGCTAAATATTTGCATACAAGTAATAATATAATTCAAAATTTAACAGTTTTTGTTCCAAGAGAGGATAGTATAAAAGTAAATATATTAAACTTGAAAAATACATTACCAAGAAAAAGAAATTTAAAAATTGTTTATTATATAAAACCAGTTTTAGGAGAAGATGAATTAAAATCAAATGAATATATAGAATTAGAATTTAAACAAAATTCTAATATAGTTTGTGCAAAAAATTTAGCTAATTTAGATTTTGACAAAACGGTATATCTTGCAAGTAATGAAAAGATATCATCATATACATGTGATAAAAATTTCTTCTTAGGAAAAGGATATCTAGGAAATCCAGAAGGATTAAATGCAATAGAATTAAATGGAGAATCAAAATTAGGAAATAATTCTATAATAGCGATTGAATTAAAAATAGAATTAGAAGCCTTCGAAAGTAAAGATGTGTGTTTACTATTAGGCGAAGAAAATACATGTCTTGAATGCCAAGATAAAGCGTATAAATATATGAAAATAAATCAATGTAATGAAGAACTTATAAAGGTAAAAAAATATTGGGAAGATTTATTAGGAAGACTTCAAATAACAACAGAATTGGAATCAACTAATATATTATTAAATGGATGGGCAATTTATCAAACATTATGTAGTAGATTATGGGGAAAGACAGGGTTTTATCAATCAGGTGGAGCATATGGTTTTAGAGATCAGTTGCAAGATGTTATTTCTATTAAATATTTTGATCCAGAAATAACCAAAAAACAAATAATAAAACATGCAAATCATCAATTTATAGAAGGAGATGTAGAACATTGGTGGCATGAAGATACAAATAGAGGAATAAGAACAAAATTTTCAGATGATTTATTATGGCTTCCATTTGTTACATCAGACTATATAAGCTTTACAGGAGATTATTCTATATTAGATATAGTAACTAAATATAAAAAAGGAAAAATGTTAGATGAAGGTGTGGACGAATGTTATGACAAATATGAAGATTCAGATGTAGAAGATAATATATACAAGCATTGTATAAAAGCTATAGAATATTCATTTAGATTTGGTGAAAATGGACTACCTAAGATAGGAAGCGGAGATTGGAACGATGGGTTTAGTACAGTTGGAAATAAAGGAAAAGGAGAAAGTGTTTGGCTACGGATTTTTTATGTATAAAGTATTAGACGAATTTATACCAATATGCGAATATAAGTCTGATTTTGGAAAAGTTAAAAAATATAAAGAGATAATGAATAAGTTAAAAAAAGCACTAAATACAAAAGGATGGGACGGAAGATGGTATAAAAGAGCTTTTATGGATAATGGAGATGTTTTAGGAAGCTTGCAAAATGAAGAGTGTAGAATAGATAGTATTGCACAAAGTTGGGCAACAATATCAGGAGCAGGAGATAATGATAAAAAATATATCTCATTAGAAAGTTTAGAAAATCATTTAGTAGATAAAGAAAATGGAATAATTAAGCTTTTAGATCCTCCTTTTGATAAGAGTAAATTGGAACCAGGATATATAAAAGCATATGTGCCAGGAACAAGAGAAAATGGTGGTCAATACACACATAGTAGTTGTTGGGCAATAATTGCTGAAAGTATTTTAGGATTTGGAGAAAAAGCTTTAGAGTATTTTAAAATGATAAATCCAATAGAACATGCAAGAACAAAAGAAGCTGCTAATAAATATAAAGTAGAACCATATGTAATTGCAGCAGATATATATGGAGAATCTAATTTAGCAGGAAGAGGTGGGTGGACATGGTACACGGGTTCTAGTAGTTGGATGTATGTAGCAGGGATTAAATATATATTAGGACTAAGAATAGAAAATGGATTTTTAAGTTTAAAACCAAGTATTCCAAGTGAGTGGAAGGAGTATAATTTAAAATATAAAAATAACAATAGTATTTATAATATAAAAGTAGAAAATCCAAACGGAAAAACAAATGGAGTTAGTAAATTTATAGTAAATGATAAAGAAATAGAAGATAAAAAATTAAGATTAAGTAATACTTGTGGAATATATAATATTATTGTTATAATGTAAATATGAGATGTATGAGAAAGCAGGTTACAATAAATCACATTGTAAAACTATTAAACAAAAGTTTATAGAAAATGTGAGAAAAATGTAACTTTGCTTTTTTTATGTATAAACTAGATTTTGTTAGAGTCATAGTTAATATTATAAATAGATGGAAAGAGTATAAAAGTTTAACTAAAAATAAAGGTTTTAACTTTAGAAGAGAGGCTCATAATTTGACAAAACAGTAAAAATATAGTATTATAGTATACATAATGTTGTAAAAGGAGAAAAAATATGTCAGAAGAAAATTTTGATGAAATGGAAAAAACAGCGGAAGAAGAAAAAGAAAATAAAGAAATAGATGAAGAAGAAGAAAAAAGAAAAGAGCAAGAAAAGAAAGCTCTAGAAAAAAAGAGAATAAGAAAAAGAAATAGACGTATAAAAAATGTAATGATTGCAATTGGTTCTATTTTAACATATCAATTTATAGTAAATAGAATAGAAAATTATAAAGAATCTTTAAAAGATATTGCACAATATGCTAATAATGAAAAATTGATATCTGAATTAAACAATGAAACTTATAGAAATATTTATAACTTAACACCCGAAGATGTCATGCAATTAGAAAGCTTAGGAGAGCAAATAAGTGAATATAGAAGATTAAAAGAAATAGAAAAAAGAACTGCAAATGAAGATTTACAATTAGGATATGCAGAAGTAGGAATAGAAGAATATAAAGAAGTTATTCCTACATGGTATGAAAAAATAGTAACAGGTGAAATAAGTTTGGCAACAGGAGATCCATCAAAAAAAATTACAATATCTGTGAATAATGAAAAAGAGGCACAAATTTGTATTAATGAAGGAACTGAAGAAGAAGAAAAATGGGATAGCGGAAATGTTATGTTTCATAAAATACCAAAACAGTTAGAAGTTGCAATAAAGAAATCACAAAATAAATATAATGATTATATTGGAATTGTACAAGCTTTTGATGAAATATCAGGTATATATAATTATACATTTAGAGAGAATGGATTTACTAAATCTATAAAAGCAATAGAACCAGAATTTTAAAATATAATTTAATGAAATTTGATAGACTTTTTTTTGAAAGTTATATATAATTTAAAAAGAATATTACACGTAGTAATAAATGATTAATTATATAAAATAAAAGTAGGAGAACTTAAATGGGAACAAAAGAAAGAGTAAATATTCATCAAGTATTATGGTATTTTACCATATTTAGTGTAATTGGACTTATTATAGAAACTATATACTGTTTTATAACAACAGGTGTGTTAGAAAGCAGAAAAGGGTTAATATGGGGGCCTTTTTGTCCTGTATATGGAGTAGGAGCTACTTTTCTTATAATATTACTTAACAAATTTAAAAATAACAAAATAAAATTGTTTATATATGGTGGGATAATAGGAGATACAATAGAATATATAATGAGTTATGTACTAGAATCTATATATTCAACAAGATTTTGGGATTATTCATATACTCAGTTTCATTTAAATGGAAGAATTTGTTTAGTATATACTATATTTTGGGCTGTTTTATCTGTAGTATTAATATTATATGTAAAACCGTTAATAGATAAATGTATTAATAGTATAAATTTTAAATATAGAGGGATAGTAGAAAAAACATTGATAATATTTTTAACTTTAGATGTAATTTCTACAATTTGGGCAATAAGTTCATATAAAAAAAGAGCTATAAATATTTATTATAAAAATGAAATAAAAAATGATAATACAATTTTTTATAAAATAGAAGAAAATATATTTTCGAATGAAAAAATGGTTAAGACATTTCCAAATATAAGATTTTTAAATGAAAAAAAAGAAGAAATATGGATAAGAGATATAATTTAAAAACAAAAATATAATAGTGGATGAAAATAAAAGTAAAAAAGAGAAAAAGCAAAGCAAATAATAAAAAAGATAAAAAAATATATATAAACTGAAAATTTTAAGTAGCAAGCTAAATAAATTTTGGTATATTAAATTTGAATTTGCTAAAAATATGTAGTATAATAACAAAAGTTGCTTATATAAAAAGGAGAGTGAAGTTTATTTTAAGAAGTAAGATATTATATTATTTTAAAAGATCTTTTAAATTAGTAACTTTATTATTAATAGCAGCGGCTATTATAATAAGTATTGTACTTTTAAAATATAAACCAGTTTATAAAGTTACTTTTTTTGGAGAAGAAGTTGGATATATAACTAATAAAAATAGTTTTGAAAAAGTTATAGAAGAAGACATATTAACATCAAACGAAACAGACGTAGCTTATATAACTCTAGATAGTATACCTACTTATGAATTTAAATTAATAAATAAATCAGACGATACAAATGAACAAGAAATTTTAGATAAAATTGCAAATGCAACAGAAACAACATATAAAAAATATGCTATTACTTTAAATGGTGAAAATAAAACATATGTAAATACAATGGAAGAAGCAGAACAAGTAGTAGCAAAAATTAAAGAAGAAAAACAAAATAGCGATGTTAAATTAGGTATAACAGAAGTATATACAACTAATTTAGAAGAATTAAATACAGTACAAGTAGCAGAGGCAGAAACTAGTATTAATAATACTTTAAATGACTCTAAAAAAAGTACAGCAAAAGAAGAAAGTACTAAAACACAAGAAAATAAGACTAATAGTAATGGTAGTGGAAATATATTAAACGGTGTTAATTTTAGTGTGAAACCAGTAACAGGAACAATAACATCAAGATTTGGTAGTAAAGAAAGTATAAGAAAAAATGCACATAAAGGTATAGATATTGGGGCACCTAATGGTACTACAATATATGCAGCAGCAGATGGAAAAGTTACTTATGCAACTTACAATTCTGGTGGGTATGGTAACTTAGTAATAATTTCACATGGAAATGGAATTGAGACATATTATGGACATTGTAGTAAGATATATGTAAAAAAAGGTCAAACAGTATCTGCAGGAGATAGTATAGCAGCTGTAGGATCAACAGGGCGTTCAACAGGAAACCATTTACATTTTGAAATAAGACAAAATGATAGTCAAATAAATCCACAAAAATATGTATATAAATAAAAAGGTAAACGACTACTTTTTAATAAGTAGTCGTTTAAAAATAAAAGGGGATGTTTTTCTTATTTTGTTAGTAACTGGAGTAAGTGTTACTAACTATGATAATAATATAACATCCTTTTTTGTTCTTTTTGTGAACTAAATGTGATGAATAAGAAAAATGTAACTTTTTATTAAAAAAATATTTATAACAATATATTTGGGGCTAATTATAAAACAAATAAAAAAGTATAAGAATTTTTATTTTCTTATACTTTTTTTTATATGATATAAAGGTTGTTTTGAAATATGCTATATTTTAGATTTTAAATTTCTTTTTTATTTCTATTTTATAGGTTAAGGTTGTTCACCTAAAGTAACTGTTATTTCTTTTTCTGAACCATTTCTATAAACTTTTAATTTCATTTCATCACCAATACTATGTTTATTTTTTAAATCATTTAGTTCATTCATTGTTGTGATTTTTTGTCCATCAGCTTCTATAATAACATCTCCGTTTCTAATATCAGCTTTTTGTGCACTTGAAAAATCTTCTACAGATTGAACATAAACACCAGTAACTAAATTATTTGCTTTTGCAGTTTGTTCATCAAGATCTCTACCAGTTATTCCAATATAAGGTCTTTTTACTTTGTTATATTGAATTAGTTGTGAGTAAATTTCTTTTGTTGAGTTAATTGGAATTGCAAATCCCATTCCTTCAATTCCAGTTCCAGAAAGTTTTAAAGTATTTACACCAATAACTTGTCCTTTACTATTAACTAATGCACCACCACTGTTACCAGAGTTTATAGCAGCATCGGTTTGAATTAATTTATAAGTTTTTCCATCTGAATCTGTAACTTCTCTATTTACAGCACTAATCATTCCTGCTGTAACACTACTTTGCATACCAAGAGGGTTACCAATTGCCATAGAAAATTCACCTACTTGAACAGAATCAGAATCGCCAAGCTCAGCGGCTGTAAGACCTGTTTTATCTATTTTAATAACAGCTAAATCTGTTTGTTCATCTGTTCCTATAATTTCAGCATCATATGCTGTTTCATCATTATATAAGTAAACTGTAACTTTATTTGCTTTTCCTACTTCATAATATGATGAACTAGATGATGTATTAACAATATGATTGTTTGTTAATATATATCCATCTTCACTAATTATAATTCCAGAGCCTTCTGCTTTGGCAGTACTATTTGTTGTGTAATTTCTGTAGAAAATAGAATTTACAGAATATTCAACTGTGATTCCAACGATAGAAGGTCTTACTTTATTTGCTACATTAACACCTGTTTCAGAGTAATTACTAAGTGAAACTAAATTGTCATTACCAGATTGAGTTTGAGGTTCTTGTGTAACTGTATTTGCTACAGTAGTTTCTTGATTATTATTAGAATTATTTGTAAATATTTTTTCTCTTATAGTAGGAACTCCAAAGCAGGTTCCAATTACTATAACAGTACCTAAAGCACCACATACAAATGGCATTAGGACACTTTTTCCAAATCCTACCTTTGCTTTTTCCTTATGAGAATTAATAGCAGTGTATGTACTTACTGGTTGAATATTGTTGTTTTTTTGTTCATTATTGTTTGATTCATTATTTTCCATAAAATACCTCCATAAATTATTATTAATAATATATCCTATTTAGGTAATATAATACAATATTTTTGTGAAAATTTAGTGAAAAGAATGTAAAAAATAAAAAACAATTCAGAATATTTTGTTAATATATAAGATTTTTGTTAAAATGAAATGTCTATTTTTTTATACTTGAAAAAAATAATAAGTATATATATAATATGAAAAAATAGATAAAATAAAGTTTTAAAATACAATATATAAGATTAATTAGAAATTTAGAAGTCTTAATTTTAGTAAAAACATTATAAAATAAATATATATGTAGTAAAAATAAAATTTAAATGAACGTATGATAATAGATGCTAAAATAAAATTAATTGAATATATATTAATAAGTGTAAAACAAGAAAAATTAACTTACTAGATATTAAATAAATACATAGTATAAGTTGTTAGAAAAAATACAAAAAAAGAAAGAAGAATATATATGAAAGAAAAAGAATTATTAAGATTACAAGAAATTAGAAAAATTGAAGAAGACTTATATGAAAAAGGAGTAGAATATATTTGTGGTATAGATGAAGCTGGAAGAGGACCTTTAGCAGGTCCGGTAGTAGTTGCAAGTGTAATTATGCCAAAAGATTCTATGATTGAGGGAGTAAATGATTCTAAAAAAGTTTCTGAAAAGAAAAGAGAAAAATTATATGAGGAAATTACAAAAGAGGCTATTAGTTATGGGGTTGCAATAATAGATCAAAATGAAATAGATAGAATTAATATTTTAAATGCAACAAAGCATGGATTAACAACATCAATAAAAGAATTAAAAGTAAAACCAGACATAATATTAGTAGATGCACTAACTAAAATAGATACATGTGGAATTCCATATAATTCTATTATAAAGGGAGATGCTAAAAGTTATTCTATTGCAGCAGCGTCTATAATAGCAAAAGTAACAAGAGATAGAATAATGCGCCAGTGGGATGAAGTATATCCACAATATGGATTTGCAAAACATAAAGGCTATGGTACTGCAGCACATATTGCAGCAATAAAAGAAAATGGCATTTGTCCATTACATAGACTAAGTTTTGTGAAGAAATTTATTTAAAAATTAGAATTGTTTTTTAGGAGGAGTATTTTTGAATATATTAGAAATAATTGCAAAGAAAAGGGATAAGAAAGAATTAACCAAAGAAGAAATTGAATACTTTATAAATTCATACATAAAAGAAATAGTAACAGATTATCAAGCAGCAGCTTTAGTGATGGCTATATATATAAATGGAATGACAGATGAAGAAATAAAAGACCTTACATTAGCAATGGCATATTCTGGGGAAGTATTAGATTTATCTACATTAGGAGAAAATGTAGTGGATAAACATAGTACAGGAGGAGTTGGAGACAAAATTACATTAATATTAATGCCAATAGTAGCATCTCTAGGGGTACCAGTTGCAAAGATGTCTGGAAGAGGGCTTCGGATTTACAGGAGGAACAATAGATAAATTAGAATCTATACCAGGATATAAAACTAATATAAAAATAGATGAGTTTATAAAAAATGTAGAAAACATAGGCATTAGTTTAATTGGTCAAACATTAAATCTAGCACCAGCAGATAAAAAACTTTATGCACTAAGAGATACAATAGCATGTGTAGATAATATTCCATTAATAGCATCTAGTATAATGAGTAAAAAAATAGCATCAGGAGCCAATAAAATTGTATTAGAAGTAACTGTAGGTAGTGGAGCTTTTATGAAAACTATAGAAAAAGCAGAAGAACTTGCTAAAATGATGATAAGAATAGGAAAATTAGCAAACAAAGAAACAGTATGCATATTAACAAATATGAATGAACCAATAGGACATTCAATAGGAAATACTTTAGAAGTGATAGAAGCTATAGAAGCTCTAAATGGAAACATGGATGAAGATGTTAAAGATGTAGTATTAGAACTTGGAGCATATATGATAAAATTAGCAGGAAAAGGAAACAATATAGAGATTAATAAAAAGAATATGCTAGAAAATATAAATAATAAAAAAGCTTATAATAAATTTATTGAGTTGGTGAAAAATCAAGGTGGAGATATAGAGTATATTAAAAACGTAGAAAAATTTAAACTTGCTAAATATAAAATACCAGTTCCAGCAGATAAAGAAGGATATGTAAAAGAAATAGATGTAGAAAAATTAGGAAATATATCATGTATGTTAGGTGCAGGAAGAGTAAAAAAAGATGATAAAATAGATCATGATGTAGGAATAGTTGTAAAGAAAAAGATTGGAGATAAAATTAATTTGGATGAAGAATTTGCATATATATATGCAAATGATTTAGCATTAGGAAATGAAACTATTGAAAAAATAAAAAAATGTTATGAACTATCAAATGAAGTGGTAGAAAAAGAAAAAAGCATTTTAGGAATAATATCTTAAAAAATAAAAGGCGATTTTATTTTTTATAAAAATCGTCTTTTATTTTTTTATTTGTAATAATAGAAAAATATAGCTATTTTTTATTTTTCTATTATAAATTTTTTAACTTTTTGAAATCATTTAGTTTTAAAAATCTATTTAAATTCTTCACTGTTATTCCAGTTTGATAAGAAATATCATCGATAGATGAAAATTCAGAGTCTTCTAAAAAATTTTTTAATTTATCAATTTCTGCAACATCTTTTTGTTCACATGTAGGGCAAACATCATTGCTAGAAACATAAAAACAGCCACATCTTGTACATTTATTAAGTTCCATATAAATCCCTCTCCTTATAGATACATTTTACTATGACAATAATTCTAACATACAAAAAAATAAAAATAAATAAAATTTTAAAAAATACTTGAAAAATATGAAAGTTTATTGTATTATAATGATAATCATTATCAGAAAGGAAAGAAGATGAAAAAATTTAGTAAACAAAGAGAACTTATTCTTAATTCTTTAAAATCTAGAAAAGATCATCCAACTGCAGAAACTTTATTTTGGGATTTAAAAAAAGAAATGCCAAATTTAGGAATAGCAACAATATATAGAAATTTGCAAAACTTATATAAAGAAGGAGAGATTGCAAAGATAAAAACAAAGGATGGAATAGATAGATATGATGGAAATGTAAAACCACACATTCATTTTGAATGTTTAAATTGTGGAAAAGTTTCAGATGTTTTTTTAGAAAAAGAGCAGCAAATAAAGTTAGATAATGATATACAAAAGTTAGGAAATAAAATAGAGGCAAATTATATAAATGCAATTATTTTACTTACTGGTTATTGTAAAGAATGTAAAAATGATACAAATGACTAAATGCCTTATAGATAAGGTATGGCTATAATTATGGTATGAAAATAAAAAAATGATTTAATTATAATATAGCCGAAAATAAAAGAAGAAAGTGGAGGAAATTATATGAAAGATTTAAAAGGTACAAAAACAGAAAAAAATTTAATGGAGGCTTTTGCAGGAGAATCACAAGCAAGAAATAAATATACATATTTTGCAAGCAAAGCAAAAAAAGATGGATATGAGCAAATAGCAGCAATTTTTCAAGAAACAGCAGATAATGAAAAAGAACATGCAAAAATGTGGTTTAAATTATTAAATGGTGGAGAAATAGGAAGTACACTTGATAATTTAAAAGCAGCAGCTGAAGGAGAAAATTATGAATGGACAGATATGTATGTAAAAATGGCAAAAGAAGCAAAAGAAGAAGGCTTTGACCATATAGCATATTTATTTGAAGAAGTAGGAAAAATAGAAAAAGAGCATGAAGCAAGATATAAAAAATTATTAGAAAACGTAAAAGATGGATTAGTATTTAGTAAAGATGGAGATAAAATATGGAAATGTAGAAATTGTGGTCATATAGTAATTGGAAAAGAAGCTCCAGAAGTATGTCCTGTATGTAACCATCCAAAAGCATTCTTTGAAATTAAAGCAGAAAATTATTAAAATAAAAAATAAATTAAACTAGACAAAATAAAAATATAACTAAAATAAAATTAAGTAAAAAATATGACTAATAAAAAATAAATAACAAAAACTCTTTATTAAAATTTTAATAAAGAGTTTTTTATATAATAAGAGAGTAAATAAATATATTAGAGGTAAAAGATAAAATTACTTACCAATAAACATTTGTACATAGATTTTTCCATATTTAGAGCTTGAAACTACACCAATTCCAGTATAGTTAAAGCTACTATTTAAAATATTTGCTTTATGTCCAGAAGAATTCATCCAAGCAGTTACAGCAGCGCTATTACTAGAATTTCCAGCAATATTTTCACCAGCAGTTTTATAAGATACACTAAATTTTTTTAGCATATCAAATGGTGAACCATAAGTTGGAGAAGTATGAGAAAAATAGTTATTATTAACCATGTCTTGTGCTTTTATTCTGGCGACTTTTTGAACTTCTGAATCTATGTTTAAAGCTTTTAACCCATTGTTAGTTCTTTGCTTGTTAATTAAATCAAATACTTCTTTTTCATCTTGAGAAAGGTTAGAAGATGTAGTATTTGAATTGGAACCTGTATTAGAGCTACTATTATTAGAATTATTACTATTTCCAGTATTGTTATTAGGATATATTGGTTTTACATATTTTTTGTTAACTGCCCCAACATAGTCACCTTCTACTTGAACAATATACCAATCACCAACACCGGCAAAAACACGAATATAGTCGTTTTTATTAACAGTTGCAACAATACTATATCCTGTTCCAGGTCCACTACGTACATTTAGCTTAGAGGCTGTAACAATACAAGTTGAAAAGTCTAGTTTATAATAATGTTGCATTCCAAATGATGTTGAAAAAGTACAAAATGTAATTATAAATGTTAGAAATATACTACTAAAAATGAGTAGTTTATTTTTTTTTATACGAATTACTTTCATAAAAAATCCTCCTAAATGCTTTATATTTCAAGTTTATACAATTAGAATGTCCAATATTACAGAAAAATGAAGAAATGATAAATAATATGTCCGAAATTTATGTAATGATAAATAATAAAAAAACATAAAATTTATAAAATAAGCATAGAATTAAATAAATCATTTTAGGGGGTTTTTATGTTTATAGTTTTTAATAAGGAAAAAATATTTTCATATGCAGTTGCAGTAAGTACAATTATAGTATTATTTTTTATGGCATCTACAATAATTAATAATAAAGATAAAATTATTGCAACATCTGCAAGTAGTAAACAGTTACCAATATATAGTGTAGAAACTAATGAAAAACAAGTAGCATTAACAATGAATTGTGCATGGAATGCAGACGATATAGATAGTATTTTAGATACTCTATCCAAAAATAAAGTACATATTACCTTTTTTATGGTTGGAGATTGGGTAGATAAATATCCAGAATATGTAAAAAAAATATATGATGGAGGTCACGAAATAGCAAATCATTCAAATACTCATCCACATGTTAATCAATTAAATATAGATAAAAATGTAGAAGAAATAAAACTGTGTAGTGAAAAAATAGAAAAAATTACAGGAAATAAAACAAATCTTTATAGAGGACCATATGGAGAATATAATGATACTGTAATTAATGCATCCAATAATATGAATCATAAAACAATACAATGGAATTTAGATACATTAGATTATACAGGAATAACAGGAGAAGAAATGTGGAAAAGATTAGATTCAAAATTATCAAATGGAAGTATTATTTTATCACATAATGGAACAAAACATACAGCAGATAGTTTAGAAATGATTTTGCATAATATACAAGAAAAAGGTTACAAAATAGTAACTGTATCTGAATTAATATATAAAGATAATTATGTAATTGATGCAAATGGAGTACAAAAACAAAGTAAAAATGAATAGAATAAAAATATGTAGATATAATAAATATATATGATTAAGGAGAAAAATGATGATTTTTATTGGCATTGTTACAGATATAAAAAGTGAAAACTATATAAAAAAAATTCAAAATAATAATTCGGTTTTAAAAAAATATCATATTATCTTTATCAGAGAAAATAGCATTGATAATATAAAAAATATAAAATTTGAAACTATAATTGTTAATAGAGAATTTGAAGATAAAGATTCTTTAAATAAATTAATTGCAAAATCAGAATATGTCATTGTAAATGAAGATATAGGAACAATAATTGATTTATTAAAAGATATTAAATCAAATATAGTAACATATGGTTTTAATTCAAAATCTACAATTACTATGTCTAGTGTTACAGACGATAGTATTCAGGTAAGTGTTCAAAGAAATATTATAAGTAAAAAAAGTGAGGTAGAGCAGCAAGAAATTAGCTTAAATAAAGAAGCAAAAAGTGATGTATATGACATTATGTTATTAATATCATTGCTATTAATCCATAATAATGAGGACATAAATAATGTGAAATTCTAGAGCTATGAGGGAAAGAAGATAGAAAAATATTAAAAAAAATCAAAAAATTAACTTTTTATGTAGACAAAACCAAAAAAGTGGAGTATAATATAAATTATGAAATATATTCTAAAACGATAACATTATGAATAAGATACTATGGGATAAACAAATAAGGGGAGGAAAATAAATTGAATACAAATTATTCAGATAATAACCACATAGTTTTAGTGGGAAAGGTAACAAGTGACAAAAGATTTAGTCATGAAATTTATGGAGAGAAGTTTTACATATTTGATTTGAGTGTACCACGTTTAAGTGGAAATGCAGACGTTATACCAGTTACAGTATCAGAAAGACTTTTAACTATTGATGAATTAACAATCGACAAAAAAATAATTGTTGAAGGTCAATTTAGATCATATAATAGTTATGAAAATGAAAGAAACAGATTAGTATTAACTGTATTTGCTAAAGAAGTTAAATTTGTAGAAAACCAAGATGAAGAACTTCAAGTAAGTAAAGACTTTATCTCAAACGAAGTAATTTTAAATGGTTACATATGTAAAAAGCCAATATACAGACAAACACCATTTGGAAGAGAAATATCTGATATATTACTTGCAGTTAATAGAGCGTACAATAAATCAGATTATATACCATGTATAGCATGGGGAAGAAATGCTAGATTTTGTGAAAATATGCCAGTAGGAACAGAAGTAAAAGTTATTGGTAGAGTTCAATCTAGAACTTATGAGAAAAAATATGAAGATGGAACTGTAGAAACAAAAATAGCATATGAAGTATCTGTATCAAGTTTAGAAGTGGTAAATCAAGAAGATAATGAAAACGAAAAAGTAGAAGAAAATAAAGAAGCAATGTAAGAGAGAATGAGAAAATTAAAATAAAAAACGATATAATATTAATTATATCGTTTTTTTTAGTAAAAAATTTTGTGAATTAGTATTTTATTTTTTTTCTTCAGGAATTATAATATTTTTTTTCTTTTCTTGAATTTTTGGCTTTTCTACTTGTAAATGTTTATAAACTGGTGAAATATCTATTTTACCATTACCAGATACAACTTTTATTTTTTTATTTTTCTTTTCATTTTTTTCATTAGACATAAAGAAACACATCCTAACTAAGTATTTTTTATTATATTAGCATAAACAAAAGTATAATTCAAGAGAGAATACTTTAAAATAAAAATATTTTTAGAAATCGAATATTTTAGTAATATAATATTATTAATATTTAGAGATTGAATAGATTAGTAAAAACTTGCTTGACATCATAAAAAATGCATGTAATAATAAGTTTGGGAAAAGAGGTAAAATAATGAAAATAGAAAGAGCTAAATCAATCATAGAATCAATAATGTTCTCAGCGGGAAGACCAGTAGAAACAAAAGAATTCATGTCTTCTTTAGAAATGAGTTTTGAAGATATCGAGAATATAATAGAAGATATGAGAAATGAATATAAAGAAGAAAAAAGAGGAATAGAAATAGTAAAAACAAACAATGCTTATCAATTATGTACTAAAAAAGAAAATTATGATTATATATATCCAATTTTTGATAAAAGAAGTAAACCTAATTTATCACAAGCAGCATTAGAAGTCTTAGCAATTATTGCATATAATCCTAAAATAACAAGAGCAGAAATAGAAGCAATTAGAGGAGTAAATTCGGACGGAACTATATATAAACTATTAGAATATGAGTTGATACAAGATGTTGGGAAGTTAGATGCACCACGGAAGACCAACAATATATTCAACTACAAATAATTTTTTGAAAATGTTTGGAATAACAAATTTAGAGGAGCTACCAGAGCTTCCAAAATACAAATTAGATGAAAATGAGCAAATAGTAATAGATGATATAATAGAAGAAGATAATTAAAGGTTCAATTTGACCCGTTCAAATTGAACCTTTTTTGACAGATAATATGCACAATCTGCAGAAGGTGTAATTTTTTTTGCTAAAATGTTTTCATAACAACACTTGCCATCTTTTTGATATACACAGTCAGAAGAACAGTTTATATTCGTCAAAATAAATCACCTCTATGATAATTTTAGAAGGAAGAAAAGCTCCTAATCTAATAATTAGTATACATAGAAATGATTAAATTATTCATTTTTAGAAAAATTTTTACAAAATTTATTTATTGGGCAAATATTACACTTTGGTTTTCTTGCAGTACATATATCACGACCAAAATATATGAAAATATGATTTATATCTTTATAATATTCTTTTGGAAAGGTTTTTAGTAAATCTAATTCTATTTTTGATGGATCTGAGTTTTTAGATAGTCCTAATCTATTTGAAAGTCTTTTTACATGTGTATCTACAGCAATTCCTTGAGGAATATTAAAAGCTTCAAGCATAACTACATTAGCCGTTTTTCTGCCAACTCCTGGTAAAGCTATTAAATCTTCAATATTATTTGGAACAATACTATTATAGTTATTTAATAATATAGTAGCAGTGGATTTGATGTTTTTGGCTTTATTTTTATAAAATCCACAAGGATGTATCAAATTTTCTAATAAAGTTAAATCTATATTGGCAAAGTCTTCAGGAGTATTGTACTTTTCAAAAATTAGTGGAGTCGTTTTATTAATTCGTTCATCTGTACATTGTGCCGATAGCATAACAGCAATTAATAGTTCAAAAGGTGTAGAAAAGTTCAAACTACATTTTGCATCTGGATAGTATTCTTTTAATATTTTTATAATTCTTATTGAATCTTGTTTATTCATATATAAATCCTTTCTAAAAGATAAACTTAAGTAACATTTACAGAATTAAGATAATATAATATATTAATGGGAGGTAATATATTATGTTTTGTGTATTAAAAAAGACATTAGGTGTATGTTTAATTGGACTTGGATTAGGAATACTACTTGTTTTATTACTTCCATTAACTGGATGGCTATTTTGTATAGGTTTAGCAGTTGTAGCAATAGGTTTTATGTGGCTTGCATGCTAAAAAGTTAATAAAAAGAGGAGTGAAGTAAAATGACAATAGTAGTAAAAAAAGTGCCAAAATTTTTAAGAGGATTTGTAAAAATAATATTTGGCATAAAAGAATAATACATAAGAAAAAATAAAAAGTAGGGGAAATAACCTACTTTTCTTTATTTTTAATTATAATTAAGCTCTTTTTACTTTTCCAGAACGTAAGCATTTAGCACATACAGAAATTCTTTTTGTTTCTCCATTTATAACAGCTTTTATTGTTCTTAAGTTTGGTCTCCATGTTCTAGAAGCTCTTCTACTTACATGTGAACGAGCTATACTAATTTTATTACCATGAGATAATGATTTCTCACAAATTTCACATTTTGCCATAATTAATTGCACCTCCTATATGCATAATAAAATTGACTAAGTATAAGTTTATCATAACTTTTATAAAAAAACAAGTATTTTTAAGTATTTTTAATAAAATTTAATATAAGTATTCACTAAAAAATTTTTTTATGATATAGTTAAAAAAGATTTTTTTAAGGAGAATTTGCAAATGATAGAAGAAAAGAAAGAAAAAAAGAAAAATAATTATATAAAAAATATTATTATAATATGTGTAATAATGGCGATAGCTGTGTTTGTTTTAAAAATTGCACCAAATTATATAGTAGAACCAAATGACCTAAATTTAGTTATAAATTATAGTAATGTAAGTAAAAATTTAAAAGGAAAAGCATTTATAGATGATAATGGTGTTATATATTTAAGCAAAGAGGATATTAAAAATTTCTATGATGAATACATATATTATGATGAAAAATATAATCAAATAATAACATCATCAGATTCAAAAATAGCAACAATGATTGTAGGGCAGAAAGAAAAGACTGTTAATGGAAAAACATCATCTATGAATGGGGAAGTAAAAGAAATTGATGGAAAATATTATATTCCATTTTCAGAATTAGAGGAAGTTTATAATGTTAAATCAACATATATTAAAGAATCTAACACAATTGTTTTGGATTCTCTAAATCGAGAATTAGAAATAGCAAACAGCAAAAAGAAAAATAAAGTAAAATATAAAGATTCTATATTTTCAAAAACTATAGACGAGATAGATGAAGGAGAAGAAGTTTATATAGTACCATCAAATTCAACTAAAAGTGAAACTAAGATAAATAATGGCTTTATAAAAGTAAGAACAAAAGAGGGAAAATTAGGATATATAAAAGAAGATTCCATTTCTGACAAAATAATAGCAAGAGAGGAACAAAAAGAATATAAACAAATAGACGGAAAAGTAAGCCTTGTATGGGAGTATTTTTCAGAATACGGACAAGCTCCAGATAGATCAGGAACTAATATAGAAGGTGTTAATGTTGTATCACCAACATTTTTCTATTTAGAGAAACTAGGAAAAGGTAATTTATTGGAAAATGTAGGAGAAAGTGGTAAACAATATATAAATTGGGCACATTCAAATGGATATAAAGTATGGCCTGTAGTATCTAATAATTCAATGAAAGAAACAACATCTGAAATAATGAGAGATTACAAATTAAGACAATCATTAATAAATCAGATTGTTGAATATGTAAAAGAATATGATTTGGATGGAGTAAATATTGATTTTGAATATATGAAACAAGAAGATAGAGATTTATTTTCTAGATTTATGATAGAACTTTCACCTAGAATTAAGGAGTTAGGTAAAGTAGTATCTATTGATGTTACAGCGCCAGACGGTTCTCCAGATTGGTCTTTATGTTTTGATAGAAAAGTATTATCAGATGTTTCAGATTATATGATGTTTATGGCATATGACCAACATGGAGTTTCTTCTGATGAAGAAGGAACTGTTGCAGGTTATGATTGGGTAGAGGCAAATGTAAAAAAATTATTAGACGAAGAAAAAGCAGAATATGTATCAAATGAAAAATTAGTATTAGGAATACCTTTTTACACAAGATTATGGAAAGAAGAAGATGGAAAAATAACAAGTTCTGTTGTAACTATGAAAAATGTAGAAAAATCAATCCCAGAAGGTGTTACAAAAGAATGGGATGATACATTAAAACAAAATTATATAGAATATCAAAAAGATGGGGCAACATATAAAATGTGGATAGAAGACGAACAATCAATTAAAGAAAAATTAGATTTGATTGATAAATATAATTTAGCTGGAGCATCTTATTGGGTTAAAGATTATGAACAATCTAATATATGGAATGTTATAAACGAAAAATTAAATAATGAATAAATTAAATAATGAATAAAAATGAAATCACTTAAATATAATTAAAAATAAATTATATTTGGGTGATTTTTTATGAAAGAAAAAAGTGTAAAGATGTATTTAAAAGAATATACAAGTAAATTGGAATTTTGGAATAATAAAAAGATGATAAGTGTGCATAATAAAATAAAAAATCAAAAAATAAAAAAGATATACAATAAAATTCTTTCTCTCTATATAAATGTGAATTTTATTCTAAATGTGTGGAAGAGTAGTGTAAAAGTAGAAAAAAATAAAAATAATACAATAGTTTGTACTATTATAATAAAAAATAATATAAACAATAATTGGGAAAGATACTTATATAAAAGATGTATTGATAATATAAAAAATGTTATAGATACATATAATATTAAGTATATGATAATATCTAAAAAGTTAAATAAATTAGAAGAAATAAAAAATATATATAAAGATAAACATATAATAGTTTGTAATGGAAAATATTTAGAAAAAATAATGTTAATCGAAATGTTAAAGTATATTTCTAATATTCAAAAAGAAAAAATGGAAAATCAAGTTGTACATGTACTAGTAAATGATAATAATTGTGTTAATATATGCTTAATAGAATATCTTTCTAAAAAAATAAAATGTTTAAATATAGTAACTCACAATATAAAGAAATTTCAGAAAGTAGAAGTTTTTTTATATGAAAAAGAAGATATAATGATTGTAATTTCAAATAATAAAAGAAAAAGTATAAATAAAGCCAAAATAATTGTTAATTTAGATTTTGATAATGATGAATTTTCGAAATATCAATTAAATCGAGATGCAATAATAATAAATATAAGTAACAATAATCTAGATATAGAGAAAAGCTTTAATGGAATTTTTATTAATTCTTTAAAAATGTGTAAGCTAAAAAATAATTATATTAAAAACTCTAATTTATTTAAATTAGAAGAATTATATGAAAGTTTTATAATAGGAGAACAAGACTTTTATAAAGCAATAAAAAAAATAAAAGAGGATAATGTCGAAATACAGGAATTAATAGGAAAAAGAGGGAAAATACAGCAATTAGAATATACAAAAAGCGCTTGACAAAAATGATAAAGTGGATTAATATATTTAATAATTTGAAAAATTAAGTTTTATTAAAAAATAATATTAAAATAAACTTAAAATTAAAAATTGAAAAAATAAATAGTAAAAAATAATTAGATTTATAATAATAAAGCATATATAAGGAGGAAACATAAAATGGATGATAAAGAAGTAATATTAACACAAGAAGGGTATGAAAATTTAGAAAAAGAATTAGAATATTTAAAAACAGAGAAAAGAGCAGAAGTTGCAGAAAGAATAAAAGTAGCTTTAGGCTTTGGAGATTTATCTGAAAATTCCGAATATGATGAAGCAAAAAGTGCACAAGCAGAAAATGAAAGTAAAATTATTGAATTAGAAAATAAATTAAGACATGCAAAAATCATTGATGAATCAGAAATAGATACAAAGACAGTTCAAGTAGGAAATACAGTAAAGTTATTAGATATAGAATTTGATGAACAAGTTTCATATACTATAGTTGGTTCTACAGAAGTAGATTTAGCACAAAATAGAATATCAAATGAATCACCAATTGGAACAGCTTTATTAGGAGCTAAGAAAAATCAAGTAGTAGAAGTACAAGCACCAGCAGGTGTTATAAAATACAAAGTACTTGCAATAACAAAATAAAGTTTTGGTAGTACACAATAGAGATATAATATAAAATAAAAACTCCCTTTTATATAAACAAATTTATAAAATGGGAGTTTGCTTTTTATATAATTATATAAATTAATTTATTTTTAAAGAGCTTTCTAAAGCAAGTAAAATCATATCATTTAAAGATTTTTCTCTTTCTTCAGAAGAAATTTCTTGCTTTTTGTAATGAGAATCTACAACAGTCAATAAACAAGCAGCTTTTTTATTTAAATATTTTGCTGTATAAAATAAAGCAAAGGCTTCCATTTCAGCTCCAATAATATTTAAATCTTTTGGAAATCTAGCAATTAAGTCATCAATACTTTCAACATAATAATCAAAGCATTCACTACAAAGAGTATTTCCTTTTACATATGGAATATTTATTTCTTTAGCTGTTTCTTCAATAATATTGTTTGTATTAAAATCTGCACTAGCAATATGTTCATTTCTTCCATTTAGAGCTTTTGCAAAATTACCTTCAGTATATGTTCTATCAATTAATATTGTATCAAATATATTTAAATCTTCCGTATAAGCTCCACAAGAACCGATTCTAATAATAGTATCAACATTATAAAACTTATACAGTTCATAACAATAAATTCCAATGCTTGGCATTCCCATTCCAGAAGCGAAAACTGTTATTTCCTTTCCTTTATATGTTCCTGTATATGCAAGCATATTTCTAACAGAATTTACTAATTTTGAATTTTCTAAAAAATTTTCTGCAATATATTTTGCTCTTAGTGGATCACCAGGCATTAATACTACTTTAGCAATTTCATCATTTTTTGAACTAATATGTGGTGTCATAAAGTACCTCCTTAAAATTTTTACTAAAGATAAAATATATATATTTTTTAGTATTGTCAATATTTTATAAAAAAATAATAAAAAATATTGAAAAATCACATAAATAGTGATAAAATATACCTAGATTTAAAAAAAACCGCATTTTTGGTAAGGATTTTTTAAATCTTTTTTTATTTTATAAAGAACTATTAAATTTTATAATTATTAGCTATTGAAAATTAAAAACTTTAAGATAAAATAATTTTGGATTTAAATCTTTGTATTGTGGTAAAAAGTAAGGAGGATTTTTATATGAATACAAAATACATATTTGTAACTGGAGGAGTAGTATCAGGACTTGGAAAAGGAATAACTGCAGCATCATTAGGAAGATTACTAAAAAATAGAGGTTATAAAGTTACTATCCAAAAATTTGATCCATACATAAATATAGATCCAGGAACAATGAATCCTTGTGAGCATGGAGAAGTATTTGTAACAGATGATGGCGCAGAAACTGATTTAGACTTAGGACATTACGAAAGATTTATTGATGAAAATTTAACAAAAAATTCAAGTATAACAACAGGTAGAATATATTCTGAAGTAATTGCAAAAGAAAGAAGAGGAGATTATCTTGGAAAAACAGTTCAAGTAATTCCACATATAACTAATGCAATAAAAGAAAAAGTATATAAATTTAATGAAACAGATGTGGATATTGTTATTACTGAAATAGGAGGTACTGTAGGGGATATAGAAAGTTTACCTTTCTTAGAAGCTATTAGACAAGTTGGAATAGAGCAAAATGAAGAAGATGTAATATATATTCATGTTACATTACTTCCATATATAGAAGGATCTAATGAATTAAAATCAAAGCCAACACAACACTCTGTAAAAGAACTTCAAAGTCTTGGAATAAAACCAGATATATTAGTTTGTCGTTCACAAATTCCAATTCCAGAAAATATGAAAGAAAAAATGGCTCTATTTTGTAATGTAAAAAGAAATCACATTATAGAAAATAAAACAGTAGAAGTTTTATATGAAGTACCACTAATGTTAGAAAGAGAAGGATTGGCAGAAATAGTATGTGATAAATTAAGATTAGAAAAGAAAAAGGAGCAAAATGCAAAGTGGGAAGAAATGATTGACAACATTAAAAGTATAAAAGATATAGAAGTTAAAGTTGCTATAGTTGGAAAATATATACAACTTGAGGATTCATATTTGTCTGTTATAGAAAGTTTAAAACATGGTGGATTTGCTAATAATGTTAATGTTAAGATTGATCTTTTAGATTCAGAAAAAATAAATTCAGAAAATGTAAAAAAAGTTTTAGGAAAATATGATGGAATATTAGTTCCTGGAGGATTTGGAAATAGAGGAATAGAAGGAAAAATAGAAGCAATAAAATATGCAAGAGAAAATAAAGTACCTTTTTTAGGAATATGTTTAGGAATGCAAATGGCAGTTATAGAATTTGCAAGAAATGTTGCTAAAATTGAAGATGCAAATTCAGCAGAGTTAGATGATAAATGCTTAAATCCTGTTATTCATATAATGGAAGATCAAAAGGATGTAGATAAAAAAGGTGGAACAATGAGACTTGGGGCATATCCTTGTATTATAAAAAAAGAAACTTTAGCTGAAAAGATATATGGAACAAATGAAATTTCAGAAAGACATAGACATAGATTTGAATTTAATAATGATTATAAAGAAAAATTAGAAAGTTTTGGACTGATTGCTTCAGGAACATCTCCAGATGGAAGTTTAGTAGAAATAATTGAATTAAAAGATCATCCATTCTTTATAGCAGGACAATTTCATCCTGAATTTAAATCTAGACCAGATAGACCAGCTCCATTATTTAAAGAATTTATAAAAATGTGCAAAGAAAACTAAAATAAAAATATAATAAACAAATATTATATTAAAATTTTTCAAAAAAAGAGAGGGAGAAATGGAAGATTTTTATCCAAAAGCTTATAAAGAAGTAATAGAAATATTAAAATATTTACCAGAAGAAGATGTGAAAAAAATACCGGAAGAAATGATTAATATGTTTGAAAAGAATATGGATAAAGAATATAAATATACTATTAATAAAAATAAACCTTTTAATGAACAAATCATGTTAAAAGAAACAAGAGAAATATTAGCAATTTTATATAAAGATTACTGGGCAAATGAAAAGCAAAAAGAAAGAATCAATAATAAATTAAAAAATGATATAATAATAAATGAGCAAGAAAAAAATAAAAATTATAATCCAAATGATATATTTAAAACTGAAGAAAAAAATGACATTCAAGAAAAAAAAGAAAAAGAAAGTTTTAATAGCTTAATAGAACATAAAGAAAATAAATGTTATAAAAGAATATTAAGTTTTATTAAAAATATTTTTAAAAGACAAAAAAATAGTTAAAGGAGCAGAAAATGGAAGGAAGAATAATTAAATTTTTAGCATATGAAGGAAGAGCTTTAGTAAAATGTATAGATTCTACTAATATAGTAGAAGAGGCAAGGAAGATACATGATTTAAGTCCTACAGTTACAGCAGCATTAGGGAGATTATTAACAATGACAAGTATGATGGGAGCAGATTTAAAAGAAATAGAAGATTCTATTACAGTACAAATAAAAGGTGATGGTTTAGCAGGAACATTAACAGCAGTTACAGATTCTAATGGAAATGTAAAAGGGTATGTTACAAATCCATTAGTAGAACTTCCATTAAATGAAGTTGGAAAATTAGATGTTAGTAAAGCAATTGGAAAAAATGGAATGATGTATATAATAAAAGATATAGGTTTAAAAGATCCATATGTTGGAATGACACCAATAATTTCAGGTGAAATTGCAGAAGATTTCACTAATTATTTTGCAAAATCAGAACAAACACCAACTGTAGTAGCACTTGGAGTTTTAGTAGATAAAAATGGAGTGAAAAAAGCCGGTGGATATCAAATTTCTCTTATGCCAGATGCTAAAGAAGAAGATATAGAAAATATAGAAGCAGCTATAAAAAAGGCAGATACAATAAGTAAAATGTTAAATGATGAAATATCATTAGAACAAATTGCAAAAATAGTAACAGGAGATAATGATATAAAAATAATAGATGATACTATTAAGCCAGAATATAAATGTGACTGTTCTAGAGAAAAAATAGAAAAAGGACTTATAGCTATTGGAGAAAAAGAATTACAAGATATAATAAATACAGATGGAAAAGCAGAAACAGTTTGCCAGTTTTGTAATAAAAAATATCATTTTAATAAAGAAGAATTAGAAAAATTAATAAATAAGAAATAAATTTTAATACAAAAAGTTGAAAAAAGGAATATAAATAATAAAATGAAAAGAAGCCAAATATAATATTGGCTTCTCTTTTTTGGTAAATTCTTAATTAATATCTTACTTTTTTAGTGTAATATAATAATCAAGTAAATCTAAAGTGTTTCTGAATATGTCATCCAGAGCATCTTTGTTGATCTTTTGTAAGTAGAAATCGAGTACGCTATCAGAAAGCGTCGACGCCATTAATGATACAGACGTTTTGCATTCTTTTGCGAAATCTTGATAAACTTCTCCAGCACCAGAACTCCACCAGTTTTGTAGAATCAGCTTTTTAAATTGTGAAGCTTCATCATAGTAGAGAGGTGTAAAGAATTTTTCCCTTGTAAGATCATTTTTGCGCTTTACCAAGTTTCAAACCTTCTTTCTGTATAGAATTAACATAAAGTATAACATGATAAGAAGGAAAAATCAAGTTTTTATTGCGTTTTCAAGTTACTAACATGTAATTCGTCTTACATGTAACAGTATATATTAGAATAATTTTACAACTAGACGAATTTAGATATACTATAAAAATTAATTATTTTTTATATCCAATTTTATATGAACATCTTCTAATTGTTCTTTTGAAACATTTCCTGGAGCACCCATTAATAAATCTTCTGCTTTACTATTCATAGGAAATGCAATTACATCACGAATTACATCACTTTCTGTAAGAAGCATAATCATTCTATCAATACCAGGTGCAATTCCAGCATGTGGTGGAGCACCATATTGAAATGCATTAAATAATGCTGAGAATTTTTCTTCTATAGTTTCTTTTCCATATCCAGCAAGTTCAAAAGCTTTAATCATTATTTCTGGATCATGGTTTCTAACGGCACCAGAAGAAAGTTCTATACCATTACAAACTATATCATATTGGTATGCAACAATATCTAAAGGTTCCATAGTATTTAAAGCTTCTAATCCTCCTTTTGGCATAGAAAATGGGTTATGACTAAATGCTATTTTTCCATTATCGTCTAATTCATACATTGGAAAGTCAACTATCCAACAGAATTTAAATTTACTTTCATCAATTAAATTTAAACGTTTTCCAAGTTCTGTTCTAATTTGGCATGCATAATTATTTGCTAATTGTTCATTATCAGCTATAAAGAATATTGTATCTTCTTTTTCTAAGCCTGCAAGATCCATTAATTCTTTTTTCATATCATCTGGAATAAATTTATCTATTGGTCCTTTATATTTTAAATCTTCTTGAACTTCTAAATATCCAAGACCACCCATACCAATAGATTTAGCAAATTCAAGCATTTTCTCATGAAATCCTTTTGACATATGTCCACTTACTTTAATAGCACGAACTGTTAAACCATGAAATGGTTTGAATGTACATCTTTGGAAAAATTCAGTAACATCAACAATAATTAAAGGATTTCTCAAATCAGGTTTGTCACATCCATATTTAAGCATTGCTTCTTTATATGGAATTCTTGGAAATGGATATTCTGCAATTTCTTTATTAGAGAATTTTTTAAATGTATTATATATAACAGGTTCCATAACTGCAAATACATCTTCTTGTGTACTAAAAGCCATTTCCATATCTAATTGGTAAAATTCTCCAGGAGCTCTATCTGCTCTTGCATCTTCATCTCTAAAACATGGTGCAATTTGAAAATATTTATCTATTCCAGATACCATAAGTAATTGCTTAAATTGTTGAGGAGCTTGTGGAAGAGCATAAAACTTTCCAGGATGTACTCTACTTGGAACAAGGTAGTCTCTAGCACCTTCAGGTGAAGAACTTGTAAGTATTGGTGTTTGAACTTCTAAAAATCCTTGCTCAATCATTTGACTTCTTAAATATTGAAGAACTTTTGCTCTTAAAATTAGATTATTTTTTAGTTTGTCACCTCTTAAGTCTAAAAAACGATATTTTAGACGTAAATCTTCTCTTACATCTTGATTACCATTTACTTCAAAAGGTAAGTTTTTTGTCCTTTTTCCAAGAATAGTTATATTTTTTATAAATATTTCTACTTCACCAGTTTTTATATTTGGATTATATGTTTCTTCATCTCTTTTTCTTACTGTTCCTTCAACACAAACTGTAGACTCTATTGGAATATGTGAAGCAAAATCTACATCTGTACTCTCAGCAGAAGTAACTACTTGTGTTACTCCATACATGTCTCTTATATCTAGGAAGACAACACCTCCTAAATCTCTAATAGTTTGGACAAATCCTGAAATTTTTACTTCTTTTCCAACATCAGCTAAACTAATCTCATTGCAATTATGAGTTCTATACTCATTCATAATTAAACATCTCCTTTATAAAAAAATTAAAATAAAAACAAAAAAAGCCCACAAGCATTAATAAAATTAATGCTGGGACGAAATAACTTTTCCGCGGTACCACCCGGCTTGAAAAACATTTTGTTTTTCCTCTTTATAAAATAAAATTTGCTCAGAATGTGTTAGTTTGCTATGTTATTTCTAATAAAGGTTTTCAGCCTATGACCTTTAATCTCTTTTAGCAACTTTTAGCAAGTCGTCATTCTTCAATGCAAATATATATTATACATAATACAACTATTTTACATAGTATATGCTAATTTGTCAAGATTTAGCCATGTTTTTTACAAAAAAAGTGTAATCTACAAAAGTAAAATAAAAAATTATTTAAAGTATAATTTTTTATGATTATATAATTGTTAATACAAAAAGTGAAAACTAGATTGGAAAATGAAAAAAATTGTCGAATTTGCAAAGAATATAAAAATAAACCTCGAAATTAGTGTTACGATTTGGCTTGTAATTGGCTAAATATGAGATTAAAATAAAAGTTGAAAAAAGAAGAAAAAAATAAAAAGGAAATACAGATTATGGAAAATATTGTAGAATTACAAAAGATAATTCAAGAAAATCAATTTTTTCAGTGGTTGATAGTGACAATAATATCAGCTATAGTTTTTTCAGCTACAAATCTATTTTTTGTTAGCAATATACTAAAAATAGAAATAACAAGAGGTAAAAAGATAAAAATAATAATATTAGAAGTAATTTCAAGAGTAAGTACAGCAATTATAATACCAGTACCATATTATAGAGCTCTTACTATAATAGGTTCTATAGTAATATTGCGTAAAATAGTGAAAGCAAGTATTGAAAAATGTATATTAGCAGAATCAATAAATGCAATTAGTTTTATATGTGCTGAAGTTATATTTTCAAAAGTTGGGTGTATGATGTTTAAAGATGTGGAAACATATCAAAAAGGTATGAGTTATCCAATGTATAAATTTTATTTAACATCATCAATTGCAACTTTTAGAATTTTTCTTTGTTATATTGTAAAAAAGAAGAATTTTTATATAAAAATAAGTGACGAACTAGGAAAGAAAAATAAGAAAAAAATCATAATTATTTCTGTAATAGGAAGTATGATTATATTTTTTAATACAGTAGAAATGACAATATTTATTAGTGACTTTCCATATATTATTTTTGTATTTGATATAGTATCTTTAATTGTATATTTTTATATAAGCATTAAAGATATTATGAAAATAGAAGAATTAGAAGAAAAAGATAGGAAAATACACAATTTAGAATCATACAATAAAACTTTGTTGATTATGTATGATAGCATAAGGGGTTTTAGACATGATTTTGCAAATTTTGTACAAGCTTTAAATGGATATGTAGAAACAAATGATATAATTGGAATAAAAAGCATGGGTAAGTCAATATTAAAAGATTGCACAATAGTAAATACTATGGGGATTTTAGATCCAAAAATCATTAATAATCCAGCGGTGTATAGTATACTTACCAATAAATATTATATGGCACAAAAAGAAAAGATTTTAATGAATATAGAAGTAATGATAGATCTAAAAGAGATAAAAATTTCCGCATATGAGTTTTGTAGAATTTTGGGTATTTTGTTGGATAATGCAATAGAAGCTGCAAAAGAGTGTGAAGAAAAAGTTATTAATGTTAGATTTATAAAAGATTTTAAAGTAAATAGAAAACTGGTAATAATAGAAAATAGTTATAAAAAAGTAGACTTAGATATAGAAAAAATATTTGAAAAAGGGTATTCTACTAAAAAAGAAGAAAAAGATAATCATGGTTTGGGATTATGGACAGTTAGAAAAATATTAAATCAAACAGATAATTTAAGTTTATTTACTAAAGCTGGAGAATTATTTTCTCAGCAATTAGAGATATATGAGCAAAAAGTCAACATCTAAAAATAGATGTTGGCTTTTTATTATAATAAAGTTTAATTTTACAACGTAATTACAGTTATATTACATTTGTGTAACTTAAAATAAAATATACTATATTTATGGTAAAATAAAATAGAAAGGAAGAATTTCCTTTCTATTTAGAAAAGTTTATTTAATTTTTCAACTAATTGTTCATCAGTTATTGAAGAGTTTTCATTGAAAATTTTATCTCGTAAAAGTGCTATGCAGCCTTTTTCTTGAGGAAATTTTTCCTCGAAGTTACGAAATAAGATTGATAAACTTTCAGATTTACAATTTGTTAATGCCTGGAGTTTTGTTTTTAACATAAGATCACTCCTCAAAATAGATTATAAAAATTATATATATAATATAAAAAGAAGTCAATATAATTTTTAAAGAAAGGAAAAAAATGAGAAATATTCGAATAAATAAAGCACAAAAAAAGAAGTTTTATTATCTAAGAGAAGATATAGTAACAGATTTAGGAATTGTAAATAAATTATTTAGTATTATAGAACACTTAAAGTCTCAAAAGGATTTAAAAGCACCAGCAGGAGAATATTGGAGTAAAGAACAGATTTTGAGTTTATACAAAGGCGGATATGAAATTGGATTGTATGACGAAATTATAAAACAACTTAGTGAAATCTACTCAGGTCTTGGAAGAGAAGATTTATTTACAATTGACAAAAACTTTTTAGATAGATATTATGAATCTTTAACAAGTAGAGAAGAAATTGCAGCAGCGGGAATGAATCTTGGAAATAGTTTTTCAAAGATTCCAGGACAACTAATAGATAGAAATACTTTTTATAGAGATGAAAAAGGATTAATAGTAGATGATAGAACACGACATTGGAGTGGAAGTTATGTTGCAAAATTAGGAGAATTATATAATAAATATCTTACAGAAGCAGGAAGTTGGCTTTTTATGGAAAGAGTTACACTAAGACCTGAAAAAGAAGTACCTGGAAGATTTGCAATTGATGTAGATAATGGGAATGAAGAAGAATTTGAAGAATTTAAAAAGTGGTTTTATGAAAGCAAATTTTGTTTAGAAACACATAAAAATTTTTATCGAGCTCTTAGAGATTTTTATATGTATTCTAAATTGAAATATTGCGAAAGTTATTTTTATCAAATGAAAGCTGAAAATATGGTAGAACTTTTAAATATACAAGAAAAAGGTGATGCCGGAATACATATATCAGATTCTACAGCATTTGATAAAGTTCCTATAAGAGAAGAGGAAAGAGATAGAACAATACTTCTATGTACAGAAATTCCAGGACATAGTAATTCATACATATATCATTTTAAATTAGATAAGTTAAATAAATTGTTAGGGAAAAAAACAGATGAACCAATTAATATAGTAAAAACTCGCAGGGATCATATCAAAAATATATATTTTGCATATAAGTTACCAGAAGAACAAATGGAATATTTGGAAGATTTGGATTTGGAAAAATTAAATTTAAGTGATAGAGCCAGAAGAAGTATATCATATATGCAAACAAGTATTAGAAGAAAAAGAATCTTAGAAAAGAAAAGAGCAATAGAAGAAAAGTCTGAAAAAATTGGGGAAAATGAAACTGAAAATCTAGAAGAAGACAAAACTGAAGAAAAAACAAATAAAAGTAGAGAGAAAAAAGAAAAAATAGATGATGCTACTTTTACTATAGCATTATGTGAAAAAGTAGAAAAAAATTTAGGAATTCATATTCCAGAAGAATATATAGGAGACAGAAGCAGTAAAAACGGATTAATGTATAAATCAGAAAAACAGAGCTGTAATTTATCACATATATATGAACAAATAAAAGATTTTATGAGAGTTAGACTAGGAGAAGATTCAAAGGAACAAGATGAAACTCATATAGAAGATGAAGCAAATAAAATGTATATATACATGAAACTAGTGGGAAAAGGTTTTTGGAATTTGTTATATAAAGATAAGAGAAGTCGTATTTTAAGTGAAAGTTATGAAAAATATAGAGAAAATTTTGATGTTATAGTTACAGCAATAAAAGAGGGCGTTCCTATAGAAAAATTAAAAGATTATGTAAAAAAGCACACAGCTCCTAAAATAAAAGATAGTATAGCAAAGAGCCCAAGAAAACTTAAAGGAGAAAAGGGAACTGCTGAAAAATTAGAAAGAAATGTTAGAGAAGAAGGCGAATTGTTTAGTGATAGTGAAACAATAGAATCAAATGACCAGATAGAAGATGAAGAAAGAAAAAAAGAAGAAACAAAAGTAGGTAGTAAAAATACTATAGATGATGAATGTATAAAAGGTGAAAATACTGAAAAAGAACTATCAAAAGAAGCAATTATGAAAAAATCTTTAATAAGAGCTATAGAAACAAAAAAGCAATTATTAGAATTAAAAAGAAGAGAGTTGGCTTTGTTAGAAGAAGAAATAAAAGATTTAGAAGATTTAAGAGCAACTATGGAAAAATAAAAAGTATAGGAGATGAATAAAAAAATGAAAGAAACTATACAAAAGATGTATACAAATATTAAAGAATTTTTTTATAATATATTTAATAAAAATAAATTGATGTTAGAAGAACCAAAAGAAGAAGTAGAAGCAAAAAATAAAAGTAATGAAACCAAAATAAATAGTATAGATAAATTGAAACAAGAAAACAAAAAAAGAGAAAATATAAAAGAAATAGTTGAAATTACAGAAAAAAATCCAGAAGTATTAAATAATTTATCGGTAAAACAATTGAAAGTGATAGATAATTATTATGATGAAAGTCTAGAAGAAATAAATAAAAAGATAGCAGAATTTAAAGCAACTTTGAAGAAATAATTGTAAATATATATGATATAGATAAATTCAAATTATATTGACAAAAACGTCAACTAAATTATGTGAAACGACATCAAAAAACATAAAAAAATGGCGAAAAAAGTCATAAAAGAACAAATTAAGACGATGAAAATTTGTTGTAATATAGTGTATTCTGTTGTAAAATAGCAACACAGTATGATAACAAAAGGAGGTAAAAGAACCAGTGAAAAGTTTATATGCATGTATAGAAATAAACAAAAAAAATAACGAAACAGAAGATGGAGTAACAGAAAAAATACAATATTACAAAACTAAAGATGAATTATATGGAATTGAAGTTGTTAAAGAAAATAATCTACCAAATAAAGAGATAAAAGACATTACAGAAATAACAGAAGATGAAGAAGAAATTAATAATATATTAGATAAATTAGTAAGCAATATGGTAATGTGTAACTTTGAAGATATTGTAAATGACTTAGTTAAAACTAGATTATGTGCTTATTAAAAATAGGAGAATATATGGACATAAAAAAAATAAAAAATGCAAATACTAAACTTTTAGGTAAAAACATTATATATTATGATGAAATTGGTTCTACACAGGATGAAGCAAAAAAATTAATAAAATCTGGTTTGGAAAATGGAACAATATTTCTAGCCAATAGCCAGGTAAAAGGAAGAGGAACAAAAGAAAGAATTTGGTATTCAAGTAAAGGAAATAATATTACAATGACAATGGTACTGTTTCCAAAATGTAATGTTAATAAAATACAAAATTTAACCAAAATCATAGCTGAATGCATGGCAGAGGCTATAAGTGAATTATATGGTTATGAATTGAAGATAAAGATACCAAATGATTTATTGCTAAATGGTAAAAAAATATGTGGAATATTAACAGAAAGCAGTACTATTAACGGCATATTAAATCATATATTAATAGGTATAGGATTTAATGTAAATGAAGAAGTGTTTAATGAAGAAACAGTTAATATTGCTACATCTTTAAAAAAAGAATATCATAAAAATTTTTCTAGAGAAGAAATAATAATAAAATTTATAGAAATATTTGAAAAGAAAATTGAATTTATGATGTAAAAATTGAATTGGTTAATATAAAATGAAATAAAAAACTTCTATATCAATTAAAATAGAAGTTTTTTTGTATATATTCGACAAATTTCGCGATACAATCTATCTTTAAACATGCTATACTTAAGCACAAGTTAATATAAAAATAGTGTGAAAAGAGATAGAGGTGGTTTGGATGAATTATTATTTAAAAAGTTTAAGGGAATTTAAAAGAGTATTAAAAAAGAACAAAAATATAACAAAAGAAGAATGGGATAAATATGCAAATGAAAATATTTTCTTTAGCTCAATAACATTACAAGCACATAAAGATGTAAGAGATTTCGAAAGCTTAAAAAGACTATATTGTAAATAAAAATCTATAGTAATAAATAAAATATATTAAACAATAAGAGCTGACTATAAAAATGTACGATATATCAAAATATCAAATAAAACATTTTTTATATATAGTCAAAAGCTCTTATTTTTTTAAAATTTTTCAGTATATCAAATCTGACCAGTCAAATTAATCATAAAAAATAAAAATCGCCATATTTCAATACTTATAGCGATTTTTAATAACCTTGTGTTACTAATGTGTTACTAACTATTTGACACTAGATAGATTAATTCTCTTTCTTTATAAGATATTAATTCAATAGACTCCTTCAATTCTTGTAAGGTTTTATGAGTATATACTTTTTCACCTGTTCCTCCATTTTTATGTCCCATGATAAGGTCCTTTGTAACAGTTCTAACCTGTCTTCTATCTAGCTCACTTTCTACAGTATGCCTTGCGTCATGAGATGTGTGTTGTATATTTAACTTTGCCATGTAGTTGTTAAACATAACACGGTATTTAGCGTATGGAAGTCTTTTGTCACCATACATAAACAAAAATTCATTCTTAGAATTGTAATGTTTTTTAATAATAGGTTTAATAAGATGATGAATAGGTATAACTCTATTTTTACCAGAATTTGTTTTTAATCCTCCTCGCATATAGTCCTCTTTTAAGTCTATATTTTTAGTAAACATGAACAATAATTCTTCTATTCTCATACCTGTGTAGAGAAGTATTAAACAGATATCTCTAACTAAAGCTTCGTCTTGAGTGTTTGTTTTATCTTTCCATATCATTTCAATTTCTTCGTTAGTGAAAGGAAGTCTAGGTTTAGTATTTTCAAAATTAAAATCTATTTTATTAACATGTTTAGCATATGTCTTAGATATAATATCTTTTTGCTCAGCATAATCGTCTAATTCTAAAAATAGATATCTTAACCTTTTTGCTTTTTTAGGAGAAGTTGCACAATTAATTACTTGTTGAAAATCTACAGTTCTTAAATTAACATATGGAATATTGTGAAGTGTTTCGGCTTGTTTAAAAGCAGATTTTCTTACATACATAGTATCAGATGTAAATTTACCTTTTGCTTTCATATGTGTTTCACGTTCTAGTGCAATTTCGTCTTTAGTAGGGAAATTTAGTTTTGCATATTCTTCATATACTTGTTTAAACGTATAATTTGTTCTATCTGTTAAATCTATATTATTATTTTTAATAAGTATCTTAGAAGGAAGTTCAATAAACTTTATTACTTTATTATAAATTTCTTCTTTTACATATATATTGTAAGGTGTATTATTGTAATCTCTTAAGCAAATATGAGCATCTAATTCTTCCTCAAAAAAACCCAGAAAATAATATACAGGATAACCGTTTACATTATAACCTATAGTAATTCTTGCTCCGTATGGATTTAGACGATTTCCAGATAGTTTAATTACACTACCATATTTATATTTTCTTTTCTTCATAAAAAAACCTCCATTTTCAAATTTACACTTGAAAATGAAGCTACATATGTTATAATACATATGTAGTCACTTTCGAGTGTCTTTCGGAAAAATAAATGTATCGGGTTGTGGTGATTTTGATAACATTTATTTTTCTTTTTTATATTAAACTAATATACCATATTTTTCAGTATAAAAGTCAATACAATCATTCATATACTCACAGTCTACATTGAAGTAATCTGCCAAATCATACAAATTAAAACCTTGCATGATCTTTTCTTTTAATTTTTGAAGCGGAACTAGAACAGAATAAGCCCACTTTAATGCCCTATACTCACATTTATCTTTTAATATTTTATCAGAATCTAGATAATATAAAGCATTGCAATAATAATGTCCAAGTTCTTCTGCTAATATTTCTTTTTCTTCTATAGAATTTTCTATTTTTGAATTATCTAAAGCTATAGAATAGCTATTTTCAATTTCAAATATTCTAGCTTTAACATTATTCCATTTATAGTTAAAAATGTCTATTTTTTCATTCTCGGCTATTTTATACATATCTAAAACTTCCATTTGAAACTCCAATTATTTATTTTTTCTTTTTTTCTTTTTATTCTTTACAAATTCTACAAAACGATTTATTTCTTCAATATCTTCTTCATCTAGTCCGTCTATATTTATTCCATTATGAGAAGCATAACGAAAGTCTGTTCTTTCCATAGGAACATCTAATCCCATAAGCCAAGCTTCATTTACATTTAATGCTTGAGCAAGTAAATATACGCCATCTTGTTTAGCTTCATATTTACCATTTATATATTCACTTAAAGAAGATTTTGATATTCCAGTTTTTTCAGACAACTCTGTTGCTTTCAAATTTCGTATATGCATAGCTGTATTCAATCTATTAGCAAATGTATCTACTAATCCGTTCATAATAATACCTCCACATATGTATTATAGACGACTTTCCGAAAAAAGACAATATTTTTTTGAAAAAAAATTAAGAAAATCGAATTTTTTTCGAAAAAAGTATTGACATTAAAAAATGTAAATGATAATATAGCCATAGTTCGAGAACACGAACAGAGAAAGGAGGTAATTTTAATTTGAAATCTTGTTTAAAAATTAATTATGATAAGTTAAAAGGAAAAATAAGAGAAGTTTTAGGAACTCAAGGAAAATTAGCAGAACAACTGAAACTAGATGAAACAACAGTTAGTAATAAGTTAAATTGTAATACTTATTTTACTCAAAAAGAAATTTTAAAAATATGTCTACTTTTAAATATTAAATTAGAAGAGATACCAGAATATTTTTTTAAACAAAAAGTTCGAGAAAACGAACAAAACTTACCACAACCTGATACAAAATTATAAGTAAGAAAGAAGGTGACTATATGCAAAAGAAAAATACTATGAGTGTTACGGATACAGCAAAAATTATAGAAAAAACAGCACAGTATGTAAGATTAGGATTACAACAAGAAAGATTGCCGTTTCGGAAGTGCAGTACAAAAAGAGAATGGTAGATGGAGTTATAACATAATAACTAATAGAGTTTATGAATATATGGGTAGAAAGGCAGGTGAATAAAGATGGAGATAAAAAGAAAAATAGCTCAAATAAATGAACTATTTTGAACTTATATATTTTTTTAAAATATATTCAATTTCTTTATTAATGGAACGACCATCTTCATCAGCTAATTTCTTTATTTGTTCCATAATTTGACTATCTATACGTAATTGATAAGCGGTAATATCAGACATGTAAATCACTCCTTTATATCATAATTATAGCATAATGATAGCAAAAAGTAAAGAAAAATAAATATCTAAAAATGATATCAAAAAAATATAAAAAAAATATCAAAAAGGTATTGACTTTTTGAAAATGATATTATATTATTCAAATATCAAAATGATATCACAAAAATATCAAACGAGAAAAGAGGTGCAATATGGAAAAAGAACAAATATGTATAAGGATACCAAGCAAATTAAATGAAATAATAAACAATTTATCAAGAGAAAGAGGTATGTCGAAAAATTCAATTATAGTTGATAAATTATGGGAATTAGAAGTTAGAAAGGCAGGTGAATAGAGATGGAGGAAGATAAATGCAAAGAATGTATTATAAATGATAAAAATAAGAAAGAACTTGTAGCGTTTTATGTAGAAAGTTTAAAAGCTAAACCAAGTGGAATAGAAATATTTTCTTTTGGACTAAGTTGTTTCGCACTTGGTATAACTATTGCAAATATCATTATTAAGTTAATGAGCTAACAAGGGCTACTATAGAAATAATAATAGCAATAACACTTAAAAGTAAATCAATAATAGCTAAATGATTATCTTTTAAGTATTGAATAATTTTATCATATTTATGTTGTTCATAATATTGTTTATTCATTTCGTTAACCCATTTATAATAATCGTTATCATTCAAAATAATCACCACCTTGGAGCGATTATATAAATAAAAAATTTAAAAGTAAAGGAGATGATACAAATGACAAAAAGAGAGCAAAAATTAGTAGTGCAAGCTCAAATAAGAGCTGTTAAATGCACATTAGGATTAATTACATTATACAGTTTAGGCTTTGTAGGGATAGTTTATATGTTTATGAAATAGAAAGAGGTGAAAAGAATGGGAAAAATATTAGAACGAATTAGAGGAAAGAAAACAGAATATCTAACAGTAACAAGTGAAGAAACAATAACAGGATATTTTAAAATGTTAGATACAAATAAATGGATTAAATACAATGCTTTTACAGTAGAACAATACAACAAAGCATTAGATTTTGAAAATACAATTTATAGCATATTAAAAGAACTAGCAGTGCCTCAGAAACAATACTAGTTCAAAAATTAAAACATTTAAATAAATGCAATCTCTGTAATTATATTAACATAATTTACAGAGAAATGCAAGAGGTAATATGAGTTGTAAAAATTTAAAAATAAAAAGCAGAAAATATAAAAAGTATTTTTATTGTTCTCTATGTAAGCAGGAAGTAAATGTGAACGAGTGCAAAAAATGTGAATTAAAAGAGTATAAGCAAGTAAGAAAAATAAAAGGTAAGAAACATAGACAAACTAAAGCAACAGAAATATCAAAAAAAGTAAAATTGCAAGTTTGGGAAAGAGATTTCCATAGATGTATCTTTTGTGAAAAGACAGTGCCGTGGAATTTGGCAAATGCACATTTTATACCTCGCAGTGCGGGAGGCTTAGGAATAGTAGAAAATATATTTACTGCTTGCGAGAATTGCCACAGAGAGCAAGATAATGGTTTAAACAGTAAATTATATACTGATAAAGCAGAAACTTATTTAAAAGGTATTTATGGAACAAATTGGTGCATAGAAAAACTAATATATAAAAAATATTAAATAAACGAAAGAAGGGATTTTATGGAAAGAGATGAACCGAATTATTTTGCAATTATACCTGCGAATGTTCGCTATGATAAGAACCTAAGAGACAAAGCAAAGTTATTGTATGGAGAAATAACAGCGTTATGTAACAAAGAGGGGGTTTGCTGGGCAAAAAACGAATATTTTGCAGATTTGTATGACGTTACAAAAACAACTGTATCAACATTGATAAAAAATTTAATTGACAATGGATACATAAAATCTAAGCTGATTTACAAAGAAGGTACTAAAGAAATTTTAAATAGGTATTTAAGTATAGTTAAAGACCCTATTAAAGAAAATTTAAAAGATAATAATATAAATATAATAATAAATAAAAAAGAAGAAGAAAAAGAAAAAATCATAGATTTTTATAATAACAACTTTGGATTAATAACACCTTACGTAGCCGAAAACATTTTTTCATATTTAGAAGATGGATTGCAACAAGATTTAATAATAAGAGCTATGGAAGAAGCGGTATCAAATAATATAAGAAAATGGAATTATGTAAAAACAATATTAAATGACTGTGTAAATAATCAAATAAAAACACTTGAACAATACACAATTAAACAAAGAGAATTTAAAAATAAAAAAGCTAACAAAACTACAGTAAGTAAAAAACAAGAAGTAACATATAATACAGATTTTAGTGAGTATGATCAATATGTTAAACGAGATTGAAAAATTATATTCAGAAGATGTAGAACAAAACATTTTAGGTTGTATGTTAGTTTTTAAAGAATGCAATAGATATATAAAAAACATAGAAGTAGAAGATTTTTACATAGAGATAAATAAAACAGTATTCAGATTAATAAAAGAGTTAAAGCAAGAAGAGAAAAATATCGAAATTCTTAGTGTAAAAGAATTTGCTAAAAGTAAAAAGTTAAATGAACAAGAGATATTTAATTATTTAATAAAAATAACATCTAACATAATTACTACAAGCACAATAGAACATTATATAAAAATATTAAAAAATTATAGTGTGAGAAGAAATATTGTTAATAAATCAAGAGAATTAATAGATAGTATGTATAAAATAAGTAGCGAAGAAGAAGCAGAAGAAATTAAAAAAAATGCAATAGAAACAATTACAAATATAAAAACAAGCAATGTAAACATAACGGAAGATGACATGAAGACAGTAATGGTAGAAGCAACAGAAGATATAGAAAAAAAATATAACAATAGAGATGATCATAGATATAAAACAGGTTTTTTTGAATTAGATAAAGTAACGGACGGATTGCACGAACAAGAGTTTACCATAATTGCTGCAAGACCAGGCGTAGGAAAAACGTCTTTAGCATTAAATATAGCAGAGAACATTTCAAAAAAAGGAATTAATACATACTTTTGTTCGTTAGAAATGTCAAAAAAACAATTAGGAAACAGATTAATATCTAGCAGAACAAATATAGATTCGCACAGAATTAGAAGCGGATGGCTAAACGATGAAGATTTTGCAAACATAGCAACAATATCAGCACAGTTATCAGAATTAAAAATGTTTATAGATACACAAAGTAAAACTATACAAGACATAGAAATAAAAGCTTATGAATTAAAAGAAAAGCAAAACATAGGTTTAGTTATAATAGATTACTTACAATTACTTAAAAGTAAAAATAAATACAATATAAGAGAACAAGAAGTAGCAGAAATAAGTAGAAAATTAAAATTAATGTCTAGAGATTTAGATATACCCGTCATTGCACTTTGTCAATTAAACAGAGAAAGTCTAAAAAGGACAAGACCAACAAACGCAGATTTGAGAGAAAGCGGAAGTCTAGAGCAAGATGCGGACAACATAATCTTTATCTATGCAGATGATGAAGAAAAAGAGAAAAAAGTAATTGAAACAGAGCTTATTATATCTAAACAAAGGAATGGTCCAACACGGAACAATAAAATTAAAATACGACAGAAAAACGATGACATTTAAAAATTGTAATTGAAAAGGAGAATCAGATGAACAAAAGTCAAGATTTATATCAAACAACAAGAATGAGATTAACAAAATATAAAAATACAAAAGAAAAATATATAAGTGACAAAGAAATAATAGAAAAATTAGCTATAGAAATACAACAGTATAGAGAACGAATAGAAAAACTTAATAAAACAATAAGAAATTTAATGAAAGAAGATAAAAATTTAAAAGATATATCAAAAATAATTACAACAACTCACTATGTTGAAGGAGAAGTAATAACAAAAGAAGAGCTATTAGAACTAGAAGATAAGGATAAGTTTAATGTTTTAATAAATATAGTAAACGGAAAAGTAAAATATGAAGAAAACTTAAAATGTGAAGAAAATCTGAAAAACACGAAAGAAGCGGAGGATAAAGTATGGATATAGAAAATTATTTATCTGCAACTTCTTATAAAACAAGAGAGCAATTAGTAAATGCAACAGGAATGTCTGATAGAGAAGTAAGAAGACAGATAAGCGAATTAAAGAAAGAACGTGTAGTAATTTGTAGTTCTAATACAAAAGGATATAGATTAGCAAAAGAGATAAACAGTGCATCAGAATCAGAACTGCAAAAAGAAATAGAACTAATAAAACATTGTATAGCAGAAATACAATCTAAAAAGAAAGTACACAATAAGCAGTTAAGAAAATACATAGCTTATTTAAAAGTAGCAGAAAAGAGGTTGAATATAAATGATTAAAAAGAAAACTGCTAAAAGAAGAAAAAGCAGAAAAGAAATAGAGAAAAAACTAAAAGCAGAAAATGAAGAAAAATATTACTTTGAAAAAGAAACAATAACAGAATTGAATAAACAATTAGATAAAATTAATTAAAAGGAGAAAACAAATGATAATAAGAAATATGAAATTGAAAGATATAAAAATAAGAGAGGACTTTAAAAGAACACAACCGAGCAAGAATAAGATGAAAGAAAAATGGTTCTTTTACAGAAAGACTGGAAGTCTAGAATCGGACATAATTATAAACAAAAACAGTTACTTAATAGAGGCTATACTAGCTATTTGATAGCGGAAGCAGATAACATAAAAAAATAGATGTAATAGTAAAATATAAGTAATTACGAGAAAGGGAGAACTATATGAAATATGCATTGATAGATACTTTTTGGGGATGGCTAACAAGACCAATTCTGTTATGGAATCTAGGAGATATATTAATTATAGCTTTAGAAGTAGGAGCAGTTGGGTTGTGGGTTAGTAGTGTAAGAGATTTGATAAGAAGGAGGAAAGATAAGTGGAAGAGATAAAAGTAGGAGAGTATGTAAGGCTTAAAAGTGGAAGTATTGATAAAGTAATAAATCCAAATTATTATATGTCAATATATGTGGAATGTGAAAAAGGAATGTATCTATTAGATAATGTAGTAAAACACAGCAAACAACTAGAAGACTTGATAGAAATAAACGATATAGTAAATGGGTATAGAATTTTAGGAATATATGAAGCAATAGAATCAAATGATGAAAGAATATTAGATATTGGTTATGGTATGGCAATATTTAATGATCAAATCAAAACAATACTAACAAAAGAGCAATTCTTGGCTAATTGCTATAAAGTAGGAGGAGAAGAATAATGAACTTAAAAGAAGCTATTAAAATACACAATGAATTATACAACAAAGAAGAAATAAAAAAATATTGTGAAGCACTGCATATAGTATGTGAAAAAATGCAAAATTGCAAACCTAAAAAAGAATATTATAAGTCATCTATAATTAATGATTATTATATAGAACATCCTTATATGGAATTAACAATAAGTAATGGAAAAGCTGTTTATAGAAGGCATAAATATAGTTGTTCAAGTGGATCTAAAGATAAAAAAATAAGGAGTAATTATTGTTTGAGTCTTTGTAGATGTAATAGAGAGGAAATAGAAAAATTTATAGAAAGAGAAATAGCAAATGATAATTTAAAAGTAGGAGGAGAAGATGAGTGTTAAAGGAGATAATGGAAAAAACAATAAATAATCATTATGACATTGCTTCTTTAAAAACAGGAATAAGTGAAATTATATTAAAGGAATTTGTAAAAGGCAATGCTAAAATTACTTTAAATGATACAGAAAAGATATTAAATGTTTTAAATATAAAAATAGATGACAAACAAAGTCAAAAAATTGAAACGGCATTGATTAAAAGAGAAGATGATAAAAAGGATAAGTTTAAATTTTATGCTGTATATTGGTTGGAAAAGAAAAAATTCGAGGTTAAAAATTCGACATATTGTAATTATGCTAATTTATTAAAAAATAATATTATTCCTATTTTGGGAGAAGTAAAATTTTATGAATTGAGTGGAGAAGTATTACAATTTTTTGTATATAAAGCACAAGGGGAAAATAAATTATCAACAAAAACTGCAAAGGACTGCTTAGGAATTATAAAACAAATAATAGCAGATGGGCAAGAACAGGGAATAATTCCTCAATTTACATATCCGAAAAGGAAAATAAAGTATAAAAAACAAGAGTTAATAGGAACTGAAAAGAAAACATATACAGAAGAAGAATATAAAAAAATAATAAAGGCAATTTTACAACAAATTGATAATAAAAAAGTAGGAATATTACTGGGATTATACACCGGAATGAGAATTGGAGAATTATGTGCATTGCAATTTGGAGATATTGATTTTGAAAGAAGATGCGTGTATGTGAGTAAAACATTACAGAGAACATATGACCCAACAAAAGATATAAATCCATCCGAAATAAAAATAACATCTACTAAAACAGAAAGCAGTAATAGAGAAATACCACTTACTGAAGAAATGATAAAAATACTAAAAGGATTATATAAAGATAATGATAATGATTACATATTAACAGGAACAACAAAGTGGACAGAACCAAGAACTTTTAGAAGAACATATCAAACATTTATGAAAAAAATTGGTATAGAACCTCTTAAATTTCATAGTTTAAGACATACATTTGCAAGTATAAATATTGAGAATGGTTCTGACATAAAAACTATTAGTGAAATATTGGGACATTCTGATATTGATGTGACATTAAAAGTATATACGCACACATCTCAAAAAGCAAAAAGGAAGGCAATTGAGAAATTTGATAGTATATTTACTAAAAACAAAAATAAAAAAATATATGAAACATCATATAAAGGTAGAATATGTTGTATTAGTAAAAATACAGGTAGATTGGATTATGTTGGAACAATAAAAGAAGTTGCAGACTTCTTAAGTTTAACTACAACAACAGTATGCAAATGTATTAATGAAGGAATAGAACACAAATCATATAGAATTATACCTCAAATAGATGGTATTACACATAAAAACGGAAAATATGTGGGAGGATAAAATGGAAGTTAAAGAAGCGGTAAAAGAATTAGACAACATATTTTTAAAATATAACATAAAAGATGAAAAAAACATATTAGGTTTCAGAAACAATTTTATAGAATATGTAAAAACATTAAACGAAAAAGACTTAAAAGAAGAATATGAAAAAAGAGAACTCTTATACGATTTTGTTGAATTACAAAAGCGAATTGGTATTGAAAGAGATCTATTAAGCGAATACACAATGATGGTTGCAGTTAATTCTAAAAATTTAAAACAATGTTTTACACCATTCGAGGCAACTAGAATTATGTCAAAAATAACTACAAAATTAGATAATAATACTTTTTATGATTGTGCTGCTGGAACAGGACAAACACTAATTGAAGCATATTGTGATTGGTGTAAATTACAAAAACATTATGATGATACATTATTTCATTTAGTAGTTGCAGATGATTTAGATATATATAATGTTCATTGTTTGATATTTAATTTTGCTACAAGAGGAATGAATGCACAGGTATATCATAGAGATACTATAACTCAAGAAGTTTACGAAGTATATATATGTTTATATGATTGCTATGGGTTTAGCAGAATAAAGAACATAAAAGTAAATAGTAAAGAATATGAAGAAAATTTTGATAATAGAACAGGATATTTAAAATAAATTAACTAGGAGGTGTTTTAAGTGAAAGAAAATAGCGAGATAACAAAAGAAGAATATATATTAACTAATTTACACCCAGATGATAGAGGTTATTATATAAGATTAAAAGATAACAAAGAATATCCACTGTATTATAGAAAACCAAGAGGGCAAAAATTGTATTATTACATAAAAAAAGATAATCAAGAAATAAAACTTGATAAAGAAGTAAAAAAATGGGTTTTATCAAGTATAAGAGAATATGAAAGGTATGGAATTTAGGTGAAAGAAAATAGTATAGAAGAAGATATGAAAATATTAGAAGGAATAATAAAAGGAGATGAAGATTGTATTAATGCAATATACAGTCGAATGAAAGTTAAAAATGACAATGATGAAGATATACAATATTATAAAAAAGAAATACAAAGCATTAAAAATATAGTAAATAATTATTTAAAAGAAAAAGCAAGAGCTGATAAATTAGAAAAAGAATATAGTGCAATGTTGACAGAATTAGATAAAAATGAATGTGATTATAAAAGAGTATTAAAAGAGAATGAAGAATTAAAAATAAAAAACAATGCAATAAAAAGAGAAAGTGAAGCATATGCTGAAAACATGATTAGATTAGATAATGAATTAAATTTAGAAAAAGAAAAATCAAAATATGAATGGATTAGACAAAATTGTTTACCTCAAGAATTAGTAAATAAGTTATATATTCCAATTCAAAAAGTAAAAGACAAGATAGAAGAATTAAAACAAGAAAAGAAAAAGTATGGCAATTGTTTAATAGAGATGTATGAAGATGAATTAGTAAATAGGGATATTGAAATTTTACAAGAACTACTAGAAAGGAGAAAATGAAATGTGCAAATATTGTGAAAAAATGTGAAATAGGAGGAAAGAATATGAAAATGTATTGTAAAATAAAAAGACCGGACAATGCTAAATATCGAATAGAAAAAGGAACAAGAATAGTAATTCAAGAAAAAATAGATGGAAGTAATACTGCAATCTATAATGACAATGGAAAGATAAGATTATATAGTAGGTCAAATGAATTAACAGGAGAAGATGGATTAAATGGATTTGTTAAATATGCTAGAAAAAGAGAAAACAAAATACTAGAATATTTACCAAAGGGATATGTATTATATGGTGAATGGTTAAATCAAGGAAAGATAAGTTATAATTCACTAGCTAAACAAGGAAAAATAGAACCATACTATGCATTTGATTTGGTAAAAGAGATAGTGGATAAACCAACAGAAGATGAAGATTTTACAAGAATATTTGCAAGTATAGAAGAAATGAAAGATATATCAAATAAAATAGGATTTAAAACAGTACCAGAAATAGCAGTAGAAAATCTAACAAGTTATGTAGAGTTAAAAGAAAAATATGTAGATAATCAAAAATCTGCACTGGAAGGGACAGACTGTATAAGAGAAGGAATAGTAATAAAAACATTAGATGGAGAAAAAAGAATAAAAATAGTTGGAGATAAATTTCAAGAAGTGAAACATATAAAAAATTCAGAAACAAAAAGTCCATTTGCATTTTTAGATAAATACATCACACCTATGAGAATATGTAAATTTTTAACGCAAATAGAAATAGAAAGTCCAAAACCAGAAGACTATAGGGAAATATTTAAAAAATTAGATATAATTGCTAATGATATTTTAGAAGAGGAAAAAGAACAAATATTAAAAGATATAGCAAGAATAATCAAGAAACAGGCTATTCCTAATATAAAAGAATATGTAGATAATAACTAAAAGAAGTAGGTGATACAAATGAAATTAGAACATGTATACAACACAATACAAAAAGCAATGACAGAATTAGAAAGTGTTGATTTAGTAGATGTATCAAAAAGAAAAGAAAGTCAAGTTAAAGTAAATAAAGTATACGACATATTAGATAATTTTAAAGACGAATTAATAAGAGAAAAAATAAAAAATAGGAGGTACAAATGAGATTAAGCAAAGAAGATTATAAAAAAGCAGAAGGATGTTTAAGAAGATATAATTATAATTGTATTACTATAATGAATATAAGAGCAGATATAATGAGTGTAGGAATACCAAGCAGTGATGGAATGCCAAAAGCACCATACAATATATCAGATTCTGTATATAATCAATACATAAAGTTACAAGAAGATAAAGAATTACAAATAGCTTTAAAAGAATATAAAGCAGTTAGACAAGCTTTAGAGTTAGTAAATGAAGATTGTAAAGATATATTTGATAATTATTATTTAAAGCAAAAAACAAGGTGGGAAACAATAGACAGACTAGGACTTTCTGAAAGGACTTTTGTAAGAAGAAAAGGAGAATTAATACATACTGTAGAAAAAGAATTAAAAAAGTTGGCGTGAAATTGGCGTAATTTTCTAAAAATAAGTGGTATAATTAGTACAAGTTAAGAAGTACATATTTCCCCAAAGAGTTAGTTATATATGTATAGCTAGCTCTTTTATTATACTTATGTAGTGTTATATATAACGAAAGAGGTGTTGTTATGAGTATACAAGAAAAAATACAAGAACATGTAAAAGAGAAGTGTAGATATTGTTTAAAAGAAGATTGCGACGGAATACATATTAATACAAATAATGAAGCAACATGTGAGAGAGAACGCGAGGAATAGAGTATGATACAATGTTTAATAAATAATAAGATATGCTCAAATGCAAACAAAAGATGTAAAAACTGTGTATTTGATGAATGTAAAGAAGTGATAAATATGAATGAAGAAATACAAAAGTATGAAGACTTAGAGAATATGAGAAAATTGAAGAAAGAATTACCAGAACAGTGCAAAAGCTGTTCTTTTTTAGAGATTATAAATCTTAGAAGAGGTAAAGTATTTTGTCCTTACATGATTAAAGAAAAGTGCTTGATTAAATGAAATTCGAATTATGATGCACAAAAAATATATATGAATGGAGAAGCTATCAATGAAAGGTGAAACAATCAAAGAAAATGACAAACTGAAATTCAAAGGATATGATTACAACATTGCAAAGATTTATAATTATGACAAGATATTTAAAGACAAAGAATTAATAGTAGAAAAAATTCTACGATGTCCTTGCGAAAAAGGAGAAAATGATAAAATAAAATTTAAAGGAATAGAAGGATATTACAGATCAATATTTTTCGAGAAGGAGGAAAAGTATGAAAAATCTATTAGAAGTAATGAATAATAATTTAGGAACAAACTTTAGAACAGTAGCAGAATATGGAGCAAATGCTGATAAGATAGACATGACAATAGTAGCACAAACATTATATCAATATATGCTATATCAAGAAAGTATAGATAAAGTAGATATGAATAATTTTAAAGTACAATTACAAATAAAGAAAGGCAAATAAATATGTATACAGCTGAACAAATAACAAAATTAATAGCAGATGGTAACAAGAAGAAATTCTATGATGACTCTTATTGGATTAACTTATCAAACAGAATACTGCAAAGAGATGGAAATGAATGTCAAGAATGTAAAAAAGAAGGAAAGTTAACAATAAAACAACATGACAAGAAACTTGACGTACATCATATTAAAGAGCTAGAAACAAATCCAGAATTAGCTTATATAGAAAGTAATTTAGAAACAGTATGTGTACATCATCACAATATATTAGATAATAAAAAATTTAATGTAAACAAGAAAGAAAAGTTTATGAATGAGGAGAGATGGTAATGTTAAAAAAGATATATTCAGCTGATGGAAAAATAGAAGAAGATGTAAAACAAATAATATTAAAGAATAAAGATTATTCATTAAAAGAATTGTTATATAAATATGCAATACCTGAAGCAAGAATAGGATGGAAAGGACAAAAGAAAACATTTAAAGTTATTGCTAGAAATGATAATTTTATTATTATTGTAAGACCATACAATCCTAAAAAGACATTTGAATACTCAATATTAGATTTAGAATATATGGAATGTAATCATGATAATTACTATACGAAATATGATTATTCAAATAAAGAAGAATGCGAAGAAGCATTAAAGGAATTGCAGAAGACAAGAGATGAATTTCACGAAACTAAAATAAGATTTGATGATGGACTTCAGTTATCAAGAAGAGGACCTGCTAAGATAGATGATGTTATAACAGAAATTTATATAAATGTTAAAGTTAATTAAGGAAAGGAATGATAAGATATGCCAAGAGCAAAGAAAGTAAAACCAATTGAGGAAGAATTAAAAGAAAATGAAATCAAAGTAAATGAAGTAGAAGCGGAAGTAGATACTGATACAGTAAATACAGAAGCGGAAAATATAGATGAAATGAAGTTAGAGATATACAAACATACATATAGCGTAAGTGAATTAATAAAAATAATGAATAAAAAAAAGAAAACATATTTAGAGCAGGAAACAGCAAATAGATTTAAAGAACTAATGTTCAATTATTATAGAGGAATAGAATACGCAGTATTAAGAAACTGCTGTGGTAAAAGTTATACTATACAAGATTTAAAAAAGAGATTAGATTATGATATTATAGACAGAAGATGTAGTAGAAAGAATATGAGATTTGACAAGAAGACTGTTGATACAGTCATAAAATTTGTAGAAAATTACAATAAATAATACCCCCTGTCAAAACTTTTGGGGTCGTCGCGGGGATCTCCCGAACGAGGAGCTTGCTCATAAAAATAGATTTTTTGTAAATTTTTGCATGAGGGGAGGTAGAATTAAAAAAATGCCTAAAGAATCTAAAGAAAACTTGAAAAAATATGAAGAATTAAAAAAGACATTAGAGGAACAACTTATAACACAAGACAATTACAACAAAATCACTATGGAATTATTAGAAAAGTATATTAAATTCACTAAAATTGAAGACAAGCTAAATGAAGACATAGAAGATAGAGGGGTAAGTATAGCCTGGAATAATGGTGGTGGTCAAAAAGGTCGCAAGAAAAATGACAGCATTGCTGAGTTTACGAAGGTAAATGCTCAAAAATTGAAAATACTTGATAAACTTGGAATAAAAGCACCTGAATCGAAAGATGAAGGTGATGGAGAATATGAAGTATAACAAATATATTGATAGATGGTTTGAAATTGTAGAAAATGAAGAAATAAAAGTTTGTGAAGAACAAAAACAAATGGTAGCATGGCTAAAAAATAAACTAGATACAGAAAATATCATAATAAAACATGAAGAAATTGAAAAAGCAATAGTAACAAAAGAAAAGTGGTTTGAATATCCGCTTTTCGATTGGGAAAAATTTCTTGATGCATGTGAATATGGATTATATTATGAAGATGACTCGTTAGTATTTAACGAGTTCTTTATTATGGGTGGAAGAGGTTTTGGAAAGAATGGATATATAAGTACAGAGATATTTTATCAGACAACTAAACAACACGGAATCAAAAAATATGATATAGATATAATAGCAACGTCAGAAGACCAAGCTAAAACTTCTTTTACAGATGTTCACGATATGATAGAAGATAATTCAAAATTATCAAAAGCTTTTAACATAACTTTAGAAGAAATTGAAAATAAAACAACAAGGTCTACTATTAATTACAATACAAGCAATTCAAAGACAAAAGATGGTAGAAGACCACGGACATGTATTTTTTGATGAGATACATGCATATGAAGATTACAAAAACATAAAAGTACATACATCTGGAGGAGGAAAAAAGAAGAATTTTAGAGTAACATACATTACAACAGATGGCGATGTACGAGGTGGAGTAATCGATGATTATAAAAAAGAAGCAAAAGATGTTTATAGTGGTGTAATTAAAAATACAAGGACTTTATTTTTTATATGTAAATTAGATAATGAAAAAGAAGTAGAAGATCCTAGTAATTGGATAAAAGCAAATCCATCCTTAAATAAATTTAAGGATTTAATGAATACAATGCTAGACGAATATCAAAAAGCTTTAAGAAGACCATCACTATTCCACGAATTTATGACTAAAAGAATGAATATACCACATCAAGACGAAACTAAGGTGGTTGCTAGTTGGAAAGATATTTTAGAAACTAATCAGGAAATTCCAAATTTAGAAGGTGAATCTTGTATTGGAGGACTAGATTATGCAAGCGTAAGAGATTTTTGCGGTTGTGGATTATTATTTAAAAAAAATAGTAAAAAGTATTGGCTACATCACACATTTATAAACAAAAATAGTCCGCATTTAAAATTAATAAAAAAAGAAATATTAGAAGAAGCAGAAGCAAAAGGTGAAATTACATATATAACTAAACCAACGATTCCACCGGAAACAATTGCAGAATGGTTTATAGAGCAGATGGGTAAATATAATATAATAGCTATAGCGATAGATAAAGTAAAAGCAAATTATTTTATAGAAGCTTTTGAAAAAGTAGGATTAACATTACGAACTGCAAGTAATAAAACAGGTGAAATAGTAATAGTGAGAAGCGGAGAGTTCACAGATACTATGGTTTATGGCGTTCTTGAAGATTGGTTTGGAAACCATAACTTGGTTTTTGGGGATAGCACATTAATGAGATGGTATGTTAATAACACAGCAGTAGAACCAAGAAAAAATGGAAATAAAGTATTTGTAAAAATAGAACAACAAAGTAGAAAAAATGACGGATTTATGGCTTTAACACATGCTACTAGTATACAAAATGAATTAAAAGAATCACAACAAATAGATGAAAATTATTTAAAGACATTTCTAAAAACTTATTAAAAGGAGGTGGGAGTTTGGGATTTATAGAAACTGCATCAGATTATATGAAAAAATGGTTTAATAAAAATGATGTAATATGTTTAAGTCAATGTATAGATTTAATAAACGAAACTTGCTATAAAGAGTTGGGGTTACGAAAAGTAATTTCTTTATTAGCAAGTTCTTTTATTTGCACAGAATTTAAAACATACGAAAATCATAAAGAAGTAAAAAAGAATATGTATTACAAATTAAACGTTGCACCAAATTTAAACTCAAATAAATATGATTTTTATTTTAAATTTTTAACACAGTTAATAAGAAATCAAGAAGCTTTAATAATAAATTTAAATAATAATTTATTTGTAGCAGATAGTTTTGAAATTAATAAATTGGCCTTAAAAGATTATTATTTTGAAAAAGTAGTGATAGACGATTATCAATTAAAAGATAGGTTTTATATGAACGATGTGTTTTATTTTAGTCTAAATGACTCTAGATTAAAATCATTGATTAATTCTATAGATAACAATTATTCTAAAATCTTAGGTGCTATGCAAAATGCTTATGTAAGAGACAAAATGCGAAAAATTATTGTTAATTATGATTCAACTAATAACTTAAAGGATGGAAAAGACAATGATTTGCAAAATTTAATTGATAGCATTATAAAGCCATTTATTGAAGGTGAAAGAAATGTTTTAACATTACCAAAAGGATTCTCTTTAACTAATTTAGATGAAAAAAGTTCGAAAACAAATACTGATAAAGTATCTGATATGAAAGAGGCAGGAAAAGAAATTTTAGAAAATATAGCATCTATATTTAATATTCCTGTTGACTTAATTTATGGCAATAAGAATGAATTGAAAGAACAGGAACAAATATATATGACACATGCATTAAAACCTTTTGCAAGTATGTTCAATTCTGAAATTAACAAAAAGGCATATTCGAAACAACAGTACTTAAAAGGGACATATATAAAAATGGATTTAATAACAACAGAATTTATAAATTGGCTAAAAGAGGCAGACTCTTTAGATAAAGCATTTAGAATAGGATTTAAGCACAACTACTTATTGAACAAATTAGGGGAAGAACAATTAGATGAAAAATGGGCTGATAAATCTTATGTAACTAAAAATTATATGAAAGTTGAAGGAGGTGAGGAAGAATATGAACAGAATTAAGCAACAAGCTGGAAATAGTGTAAATATCTATTTATATGGCGATATTGCCGATTACTGGTGGGATGATGAATCTAATTCTGCTAAGTGTTTAAAAGACAAACTTGCTGAATTAAACGATATCACGGAAATAAATCTACATATAAATTCTTTGGGTGGTGATGTTATTGAAGGCATAGCGATGTTTAACTTACTAAAACAACACCCTGCAAAAGTTAATGTATACGTTGACGGATTTGCATGTTCTATTGCAAGTGTAATAGCAATGGCAGGAGATACAGTATATATGCCTAAAAATTCTATGATGATGATTCATAATTGTTGGACTTATACAGGAGGAAATTCAAAGGAATTAAGAAAAACAGCAGATGATTTAGATAAAATTATGGAAACATCAATTGAATCATATCTATCAAAAATAAATATAAGTAGAGAGGAATTAGTCGAATTACTAGATGCGGAAACGTATCTTACTGCTGAGGAATGCTATAATATGGGGTTCGCAGATATACTGATGCCAATTTCTGAAAGTATTGAACAATCAGCAACAAAGAGTTTTTTGCAACTAGCGAAACAAAATAAAGAATTAAAACAAAATGCAGAAAAAACAAAATTTATGGAGAAAGAAAATAAAGAAATAAATTTTGAAAAAATCTGCGAGATGTTAGAAAACAAATATGAATTAAAAATAAAAGAAAAAGAAGAAAGACCAAAAAACAATGTTTTTGAGTCTTTTTTTAACGCAATTTTGAAGGAGGAAAAATAATTATGAGTTCAGTAAAAGATTTAAATAGAGAAGATATTAAAGAAAAGGCTTTAAAAGCTATGGAAGAAGGAAAAACAGAAGAACAAGCAGAAGTAATGCAACAATGGATGGAATTAGTAGCACAGGAGGTTGCAGAAAGAGTAACAAAAGAACAAGCTACATTTCAAAACGATACAATGATATTAACAAATAGAGGAGCAAAACAATTAACAAGTGAAGAAGTAAAATATTTTGAGAAATTAGCAGATGCAATGAAAGCAACAAAAGTAAAAGAAGCATTAACAGATATGGATGTTGTAATGCCAACTACAACAATAAATAGAGTATTTGAAGATTTGGTAGAAGCACATCCACTGCTTTCTAAAATAAAAGCGATGAATGTAACAGGAATCACAGAGGTAATTAAAAGAACAGGTGATGTTGAAGAAGCTTGGTGGGGTAAGCTTTGTGATGGAATAAAGAAAGAATTGGAAGCAGGGTTCAAAAAAGAATCTACAACTCTTTATAAATTAAGTGCATTCTTACCTATTTGTAAAGCTTATCTAAAATTAGGTCCAGCGTGGTTAGAGACATACATAAGAACAATATTAACAGAAGCTATGTCTAAAGGATTAGTTAAAGCAATTGTAACAGGAACAGGTGTAGAACAACCATATGGAATGGACAGAGATCTTGAAGCAGCTGTAACACCAGGAGAACCAGTTCCAAGAAAAACTGCTATAAAAATTAAAGACTTTGAACCAAAAACACTAGGAAAAATAATTGCAAAACTTACAAACGGAGGAAAAAGGGTTGTTACAAAAGTAACTTTAGTAGTAAATCCTGTTGATTACTGGGAAAAAGTGTGGGCTATAACAACAACTAAAAATGCATTAGGACAATATATAGCAAATCAATTCCCATTCCCAGTTGATATAATACAAGAATCTTCAGTATCTGTAGGCGAAGCTGTTATAGGACTAGCAGAAAAATATGATTTATCAGTTGGAATGAATCAAAAAATAGAATATTCTGATGAGTTCCACTTCTTAGATGATGAAAGAGTATATTTATCTAAATTGTATGCAAATGGAAAAGCAAGAGATAACAATTCATTCTTATTACTAGATATTTCAGCTGTTACTGCTGAAGAAACTGTAAATGCATAGGATGTGATGTAAGTGAATCTAGATAATGAGATAAAAAAAGATGATGAATTTCTAGAGGAAGTTAAAAACAATTTAAATATAACATGGAAGGACGATGAGACAGATAACAAAGTAAGAGGTTATATAAAACAAGGAGTAGAAGTCTTGCAGGATGACGTCAAGACTTCTATTGACTTTTATGATGATAATATAGCACGAGGGCTTTTAAAAACTTTCTGTAGATATGCATGGAATAATTCAGAAGAGTATTTTATTGAAAACAATCTACATTATATTTTGAAGTTAGAGGTTAAATATGGCAAAAGTTAATTTTATAAGAAATAGTAAAAACTATCATGAAACATACAATGATGGTATTTTGTATTTTGGAAATATTAAGATATTGAAAAATGCAAAAAAAGAAAAAGTTGGAGAAGAAATTATAATGCAAGGTAAAAGACCTTTTGCATATGTGAATATAAGAGATAGCGATAATAATATAGCAGAATCTTTAGGATATACAATTGATAAAAAAGTAAGAATCCCACTTTCTTCACTTCCTGAAAATATAAAAATAAAAATCAATAACGATAATGATATTTATGAAGTAAAGAAAAGGGATTCTAGTGACAATAAAAACATATATCTATATTTACAAAAAGCTACTAATAAAAAAGTAGGTGATGTTAATGGATGATGAAAAAATAATAGAAGCATTAGAAACGTTTGATTTACCTGTTGGAAACAAGAGAATTTATGAAAATGAACTTAATGGAAATTACAATTACTTCATTTTTCGTAGAGGTGGACTTGTTGATAATGGATGCGGAAGATATGTGAGAAAAATATATATTTCATATGTGTATGAAGGAGAACAAAAAATCTCTGATTTCAAAATTATAAATAAAATAAAACAATTAGGTCTAAACTTTACTGGATCAGAAACTGACGATGTTCAATTAGCTGATACAAATACATGGATAGACATGAATACATTTGTATTTGAAAGACCTGAAAGGGGTTAAAATGAGTAAATACAATGAATTAACGTTAGATTTTGTTGAGTTAGCTAAATTTGAAGAAAGAATAAAAGCTTTACCTCGCAAAGCAGAATATGAAATAAATAATTATTTATGGAATGATGCAGGTAATATTTTAAGAAAACAGGTATATGCAAATATGCCGCGTTCAACGAAGAATAAAGTTAAGGTAAAGAATGCTCCGAAAGTGCATGCAAAAGATGTTGAAAGTTTGGATAAAGCAACATTTAACTTAGGAGTAAGAATACAAACACATTTAAAGCCAAAGTCGAAAGATTTTGGTTATTTAATATTTCCTGACGAAGGTAGAGGATTTAGACAAAAAAGAAAAGGAGAGCAAGCTTTTTTTAGTAAAGCTCTTGATAATAAAGAAAATGAAATAGCAGAAGGACTGTTAAATCATTTAGATAAAAAAATAGAGGAGGAATTACAATGAAACAAGTTGAGGAATTTGATGATTATAAAATAATAGAAGGATCAATACAATTTAAAAATGAAACTGCAATTGCTTTTGGTTGCATTGGAACGTTAGATGGAACTTCTAATGTAGAAGAAGTTGTAAAAAAATGTGAAGGCGTAATTGTAAAAAAAATAAAAAGAATAACTGATATGACTGTTGCATTAACAGGACATGCTAAGATTCCATCATCTCGAAAAATAATGGGATTAAGCAATGAAGGACTAAAGACAGGCGTATATGCTTATGGTACTGATACGTTTTCTAATCCATTTGTTTTTGCAGCAAAAGTACAAGATATGGACGGAAATATAAAATACATAGCATTTCCTAATCTAGAGAATGTAAAAGGATTATCTGTAAAAGTAAACAATGATACAACAGAAATCGAAATGAAAGATTTTGAATTTTCAGCTTTAGCAGATAGTAATAAAAAATTCTACTATGAAGCTTATGAAGACGAATTAGAAGATAATACAGTAAAAGAAAAATGGCTAACAAATTTTACACCTGATTTAGTAAAATTAACCGATCCTCAAGGTTAAAATATTGTCGAAAAATGTCTATGACTTTTCCTTGCTGTAATTTGTAATAAAATGTAGAATTATAGCAAGGAGGGAGATAATTAATGAAAACTAAAAAGACGATACTATTAACAGGAATCTTATTGATAGGAATATTGTTTCTTACAGGTTGCGAGAAACAAAATGATATTAATAGCGAAGCTAATTCAACAAAAAATATTCAAAATAAAGTTGAGAATATGTTTCAAAACAATAAAGATAATACAATATCAAATACAACCAATAAAAGTGAAAGTAATGCAATTTTAAGTGAGAACAATACAGTTTTATTAAGTTCTGATAAAAGTATAAATGGTACAACTACGCCTTTGCCAACGGAGTCTAGTCAAAAGCCTAGCAATATAGAATTAATGAGTTATGCGCAAACTGTTCTAGATAGAAATTTAGACAATCCAAAATATTCTAGAAATGAAAATGACTATACTTTTGTAAATACTTTGTTACGATATAAAATAGGTGGTAAGGTTACAGTAAATTCAAAAGAAGAAAAATTTTATTTAATAATTCAATTTACAGATAATACATACACAGAATACGATGTAGTATCATTGCAAATTGGAAACAATAAAATAATAAAATAAGAAACACTTACATAATGAAGTGAACCCAAATTGTTAGACAAAAAATGTTTAACAAGGAGGGTTTTTCTTTTACAAAAAATAATTAAAAAAATATTAAAAAACCTCTTGACATCATGACGTTACGTATGATATTATGACGTCAATGAAAGAGAGGTGAGAAAAATTAAACAAACAACAGTAAGGATTGATGATGAGTTACTAAAACAAGTTAAATATAAATTATTAGAAGAAAACAAATCATTTAATGAATATGTTATAGAACTTATCAAGAAAGACTTAGAAAAATAAAATATAGGCACAGTTGTAAGAAACTTTGGTCGGTGACATACAACTATACCTATCGTCTAGAGATTAACTCTATCTATGAAATATTATATCATAGAATTAGGGAAATCTCAACTTAAAATGAAAAAATTTTTAGAGGAGGTTTCTTTTATTATGGAAATTTTAATAACAGGAATATTTACAATTATATTATTAGGAATATATGCATCTTTAGGTTTTATTGGCTTTATGTTTATACAACTAATAAGCTATAGGATTTTTAATTTTAATATTTATAAAAATCTTATGAAGATGTTGGAGGTGCAAGCATATGAAAATTAAAGAAATAAAAAAAGATGATTTAGTACTTTGGAGCAAACCAAAAAGAATAAAAGGTAATTGGTTTAATGCTATTATCGAGAAGGTTATATACAAAACAAGAAATATTCAATTTATTATGAGGTGCAATTATAATGAGTTAAGTTATATTGTGGTAAGTACCACACCTTTAACTAAAGAAGATATAGACAATATAAATATTAATGATTATATATTCGAAAATGGAAATCCTTTATTTAGCAGAGGTATACCATATCAGAAAGTAGGTGTTGCTTAATGGAAGAATATACAAATGCTTTAAAAGGATATTTACAAGACAGAAGAAACTGTAAAAGAACAATATACAAAATTATGGGGACTATATACAGAGGAGTAAATAAAGGAAGATTTACTTTAGACGAAGGATTAACAGCACTGAAAAAGTTGCCAAGAAAGGATAAATCGATATGCAAGAGTTAACAGAGTTTAATATAGAAAAAACAACAGCAGAAATTCTTATATTAAAAGACCAAACTGCTCAGAATATAATAGAAATAGGTAAAAGACTTATAGAGGTAAAAGAAAATTTGCAACATGGAGAATTTTCAGAATGGTTAAAGAAAAGAGTAGATATAAGCCATAGAACAGCAAATAATTTTATGAAAGTTGCAACAACTTTTTCAAATTCGCAATCGATTTCGAATTTAGGAAGTACAAAATTGTTTCTTCTTGCAGGTTTAGATGAAGAAAATAGAGAAGAAGTAATGCAAGAAAACAATATAGAAGAAATGACAACAAGAGAATTAGAACAAGTTGTAAAAGAAAAGAAAGAAATAAAAAAACAGTTAGAAGCAGAAAAAGAATATTCAGAAGAACTTCAAGAAGCAATAAAAGAAAAAGAAATTCAAATAAGAAATTTGCAAAATGAAATAGAAAACGTTTCAAAACCTGAAGTACAAGTAGTTGAAAAAGAAATTATTAAAGAGGTAATACCAGAAAATCTTATTCTAGAAAAACAATCATTAGAAGACGAGTTAGAAACATTAAGAAAAAGGGCAGAAAAAGCTGAGAATACTGTAAATCGATTAAAATTAGATAAAGAAATAAATCAAGATAAAGTATATACAAATATAAAATTAGACAACTTACTAGTAAATATAACGGATTTTTTAAATAATGCTTCTAAATACACATATTTAAAAGATGAACTACAAAAAATACCATCTAAAAATAAAAGGATAGTAGAGAATAAAATTCAAGAAATAGAAAATTGGGCATTATTAATGAAACAAGCATTAAACAATGAACAAAACGTTGTTGGAAATATAATATTTAGTGAAGGAGAAATAATAAATGAGTGATATGATATTAAAAGAAAAGAAAGAAATATCTAATAAGGATATGTTAAAAAGTTTAATGGAAAGTCAAACAATTATGAATTATGCATTTGCAGGATTTAAAACTGAAACAGAGCAAAAATTTAATGAAGTCGATAATAAATTACAAGAACATGATGAAATAATAAAAAGGAAAATATATTTAAGTTCAAATAAAGCAAGATTATTAAGAAAAGCTGTTAAAGAAAAAGTAAAAATAGTATGTGAAGAAAATAATTTAGATTATCATCAAATGAAATCAAAAATATTTCCTAGGGTATATGGAAAGCTAAATGACCAATACGGGGTAGCGACATACAGAGAATTACCAGAATATTTTTGGGATGATATACTTGAAAATTTAGATAATATGGAAATAAAAGTTAAAGATTTAGTAAATCAAGTAGCATAAATAAAAATCAAACGTCAGATTAACTCTGGCGTTTTTATTATGGGAGGGAAAAATGGTAATAAATAATAAAGAAATAAATTTGAAAATAACACCTACGGCTCTTAGAAAAATAGAAGAAAAATATGAAGATTTTGACATATTAAAACTTCTAAGAGACATTCAAGAACAAGAAAAAGAACCAAGGATGTCTGATTATTATAAACTTGTATATACAGGTTATCTAGGAGCAACAGGTGAAGAGATAGATTATGATGATTTTTTAAAGTTAATAGAAGATATTGACATGTTAGAAATAAATAAAGTAGGAGTAAATCTTTTATTAAAAAGAAAAAACTAAAATTCCAAGAAGGATTTAAAAAAGTCACAAAAAAAGCAAAAAGTAAATATCAAAAACCAAACATACATATCGAAACTGTAGCAGATATGTATGTTTTTTATGTGCAAATTTATAAAATTGATATAGAAACTTTTTGGGAGAGTGACATATCCTTCTTGGACAATATTGTAGAAAACAAAATAGCTTATGAAAATTATATAAGTAATCCAGAGGAGGTTAAGTGATGGCTAAGAACAAACAAAGTATAAAAATAGATGCAGATGCACAAGGTTTCATACAAGAAATTGAAAAATCTACTAAAAGTATTACATCACTTAATAAAGAACTGAAGTTAAATCAGCAACAATTAAAAGGTAGTGAAAATAATACAGACTTATTAACAACAAGAGTACAAGAATTAAAAGAAAGATATGAACAACAAACAAAAATAGTAGAAAATACAAATAAAGCATACCAAAAGTCTGTAGAGCTGTTCGGTGAAAATTCAGAAGAAACTGAAAAATGGAAAAACAAACTAGTTGAAGCGAAAGAAAAACAAGAAAAATATAAAAATGCACTAAATGAAACTAATAAACAATTAATATTACAATCTGAATCTTGCATAAAAGTGGGAGAAAATATCGAAAAACTAGGAAGTAAATTAACATCTGCAGGAGAAAAAATAGAAAAAGTAGGAAACAAAATATCTGTAGTAAGTGCTGGGATTGTAGCAGTTGCGGGAGGCTCTCTAAAAGTCTCTATTGATTTTGAAAGTGCTTTTGCAGGTGTAGAAAAGACAGTAGATGCCACAACAGAACAATTAGAAGAATTAAGACAAGGGATATTAGACATGTCTACACAATTACCTTCTAGTGCTGTAGAAATAAGTGGAGTAGCAGAAGCGGCAGGACAATTAGGTATACAAACAGAGAATGTATTATCTTTTACTAAAACTATGATTGATATGGGAAACTCTACAAATTTATCTTCTGACGAAGCAGCTACATCTCTTGCTAGATTTGCTAATATTACACAAATGAGCCAAAAAGATTTTGATAAGTTAGGATCTTCTATAGTTGATTTAGGTAATAATTTTGCTACAACTGAATCTGAAATAGTTGAAATGGCACTAAGATTAGCGGGAGCAGGACATCAAGTTGGAATGTCAGAGGGGCAAATTTTAGGTTTAGCTACAGCTCTAAGTTCTGTTGGAATTGAAGCAGAAATGGGAGGCTCAGCACTCTCTAAGGCAATGGTAAAGATGCAAAACGCTGTCGAAATGGGAGGAAAGAAGCTGGATTCTGTATTAAAGAAAACAGGAATGTCTTTAAGAGAATTAGAGTTAATGTCTGCTAATGACTCTATGGGATTTAAAGCACTTGCAGATGAAATTGGTATGACTAGCACAGAACTAAAGCAATTTATAACAGCAGGAACTAACTTACAAGATTTTGCAAGCATATCAGGAATGACAGCTGAGCAATTTAAAAAAGCATGGAAAGAAGATGCTACAAGTGCACTAACTGCTTTTATAAAAGGCTTAGGAACTGCTGAAGAAAAAGGAGAAAGTGCAATTGTTCTACTTACAGAAATGGGATTGTCTGAAGTAAGATTAAGAGACTCTTTGTTAAGAGCTGCAAATGCAGGAAATTTATTTAATAGTGCTATCGAAACAGGAACAAAAGCATGGAAAGATAATACTGCGCTTACGAATGAAGCAACAAAAAGATATGCAACAACAGAATCGCAAATGAAAATGTTAAAAAACGAAGCTGTAAAATTAGGGATTGAATTTGGAAATGAATTAGCACCTTCTTTAAGAACATTATTGAAAGATATAAAGCCCGTCTTATTAACAGTGTCTAATGCGGTGAAGAAATTTAGTGAGTTAGATTCTACAACTAAACAAAATGTAATTAGATTTACTGCTATGGTTGCAGTAGCAGGACCCCTAGTAAAAACAATAGGTAATATAACAACAGGTACAGGAAATCTAATAAAATCGTATGGTAATGCTATAAAATGTGTAGGTAATCTTTCAGCAAAGTTATCTATAAATCAAACAACGTTAAAAGCTAATACTACTACAACAATAGCGGCAACTACAGCAACTAAATTACAAACAACTGCAACAACAACACAAGCAGTTGCTACATCAGGAGCAACACTAGCTACAAATGCACTAAAAGTAGCAATGATAGCGCTACCTTTTGTAGGCGTTGTAACAGGCATAATAAGTGTAATATCAATGATGAAAACTTTTTCTGAATCACAGGAGGGAGCTACTCAAAGTACAGAAAGTTTAAAAAATGAAATTAACGAGTTAAAAGATGCAAGACAAGAATTAACTGATACACAAAAAAAACAAGTAAATGAAGGCTTGTCTGAAATAAAACATATTCAAAATTTATGCTCTGAATTAAAAAATCTTACAGAAGAAAACGGAAAAGTAAAAGAAGGATATGAAGGAAGAGTAAATTTCATATTAAACGAAGTTAATGAGGCACTTGGTACAGAATACAAGTTGACAGATGGTGTAATTCAAAAATATGACGAATTAACTAAATCTATTGATAATCTAATATTAAAGAAGAAAGCTCAAACAATATTAGATTCTCAAGAAGAAAAATATAAGAATGCACTAAATGAATATGGGAAAGTTTTAAATAGTCTAGTAGAAACAGAACAGGAATATTTAAATAATAAAGATAAACTATTACAAAAAGAAAAAGAGTTACAAGAAAATCAAGCTAAAGGCGGTATGGAGAATTTAAAACTTACACAACAACTAAAAGAGGAAGTATCAACTTTAAAAGAAAAAACAGACACATATGAACAACAGAAAGAAGTTTTGCAAGGATACTACGATGATATCGCAATATATGAACAAAATGCATCTTTAATAGCAAGTGGAACAGCAGAAAATTTACAGAAGGTTGCTGATAGTGTTAATTATAGTTATCAAAAAAGAAGTAATAGTGCAGTTGAAAATTTGAAAATTCAAATAGCAAACGAAGAATATCAATTAGGAGTGCTTAAACAGAACTTTAAAGACACAGAGGATGATAAGTGGAAAATACAAATCGAATCTAGTGAGAAAAGAATACAAAGTTTAAAAGATGAACTGAAAGCTCAAACAAGCACATTAAATACAAATACTAGTGTTGTTGAAGCATATAAAAGTCTATGTAGCAAAGTGTGCGCTGAAGGAGAAAAGATAGATTTAAGCAATGTGGGAGAAAAATGGATCAAAAGCTTAAATAAAGGATTAAGAGATAATGTAGGACTCTTGAATGGAACAATGACATCTGTTGCCGCGGCATTAAGTGTAAAAACAAACAATATTAATGTATCTTCAACGTCAGGACATGCTGATGGGTTAGCTTATGTTCCTTACAATAATTATGTTGCAAGACTACATGAAGGCGAAAGAGTACTAACTAAAAAGGAAAATGCAGAATATATAAGAAATAATATAAGCAATAAAAATAGTAGAAATGTAACATTGAATATATATACACAAAGTGTAACAGATGGAGAAATAAGGAGAATAAAAAGAGTTATAGAAAGCGATTGGGGTGATAGAATTTAGTATGTTTGATTCTAAAGATATTAGAAATTTTTATTTCGAAAATGAAATAGGACAGAGGATAGATTGCCAAAAGATTGACGGCAATCTATTTTTATACAATGTAACAGGTTTAGGATTTGAAAAAGAAACCGAATATGTGCAAATAGGCAATACTTTTGTGAAGAATAAAGAAAATATAAAGCAAAATATTATAGAAGGAGAATTAGAGTTCTATAATATGACATATGATGAATATACTAATTTCATTGATTTCGTATTATCGTCTAAATCTTTAAAATTAATATACGTACCAAAAATATCTCAAAGAAAGGAATTTTATAGAGATATAGATATAGTTAAAATAGATAAAAATGAAGAAGATGACTATAATGTACTAATATCTCCGATAACAATATACTGTAAATCATTATGGTATAAACAAGATGTTGCTATATATACAATTAAAGCACAAGATGATGAAATTAGATGGGATTTTAGATGGGATAGTAGATTTACAGATTACGATAATAGAAATTTAACTTACATCAATAAGGGACATGTAGAAGCTCCTGTTCTAATAGAAATGTCAGGGCATTTAGTAAATCCGAAAGTTGAGCTATATATTGAAGGAGAACTGTATCAAACAGTTGCTTTTAATGTAGAAATAGCAGAATATGAAAAACTGTTGTATGGGACAAAAGAAAATGAGTTCTATATAAATAGACAAAAGACAGATGGAACTATAGAAAGTTTATTTAGTCTAGATGTAATTGATTTTGAAAATGACAATGTTATAAGACTTCCTGCAAATAAATCTTGCGAATTAAAGCTGACAGCTGATAACGAAGTACTAAATGCACAAGTAACTATATTAGCTTACTATAAAGCGGTATAGGAGGTGCTAGAGATGAATAATGTGACAATTAATTTTAATGGACAAGCTTATCTAGCAGTCTATAATAACCAAACAGGATATTATGAAGTAGAAATAATAGCACCTGCTGTAGGCGGAATATACAATGCAGATATAACATTTACAGATTTAGCAGGTAGAACTTATGAAGATACTCAAAAGGTACAAGTTTTTACTAAAGAAAAAATAAAAATAGAAACTAATAAAGTTTTTGTTTGGATATTTGATTATAAGAACTTTAAAGTGAAAGATATAGTAGAAATAGCAGATTATGAAATATGTATAGACGAAGAAACAAATGCTACTACATTGTTAAAGATTCTTAAGAAAACAAATGCTAAAGCAAGAGACATAATAGTAGTAAAGAAAAACAATGAGGCCGTTTTTTGGGGAGTAATGAAACAAGTACAAAATGAAGATCGGTAAGCTACTTTATGAATTTGTTTTAAAATATATAACAAACATGTTTGATCAAAACGTTAAATTAGAACATGAGGAATTAATAAAAACAGCAGGAATAGAAGATTTTATTGCAAAAGCTATAACAGACAATTTTATTTCTAATGCAGATGCATTTATTAATAGAAATTACTTACAAGTAGTTGCGAAGACACATACTAAAAAACAAACGTCTGTAACTAATGTTCAAGACGGAATTTACAATCTACATACATACATGACAAATTGTACACAAAATTACGATATTGTGTACGATTTTTCTATTGTTAATAAAAAATTAGTAATAACAATAGAAAATAAGTCGTATAAAAAACAATTAATAGATGTAAAAGCACATGCAATATCTAATTATTCAGAAGTGTTTGAAACTGATGTAGTAAGTAAAGTAATAGTTTTAACAAGTACACAAACTTATACATTGTATTTAAAAAATGATAGGACTACTACAACGAACATGAATGACACTAACAGAGTAGAAGGTAAAGTAGAAACCGTTTATACGGAAAACTACGAAGATGCACAACAGAAAGCTTTAGATGTGATGAAATCTAATGCTTATAATCATAATATTACATTTAATTTATATGACAAAATAATGAAGATAGGAACACCTATTGCAATAAAGACTAAAGAGTCTTTAATTTTTGATACTTATATATCTGCAATAAGAATAACACCTGCAAAGTTTATTGAGTACACTTGCGGAAATATAAGAATTAAGTTTATAGATAAATTTAATCAAGAGAGGAGAAAATAATATGTTAAAAGGACATGTATTTAGTAAGCAACTATTTGGAAATCCGATTTTTGCACTATTTATAAATACTTTTTTAAACGGAACAAATGGGGTTTCTAACAATTATAAAAACGGAATGCAGGTAACTTATAATGAAAATATAGTAACAATACAAAGTGGGGCAGCATGTATTCAAGGTAGATTTCTAGAAGAAGATACATCTTCTAGCATATCTGCGGGAACAAGCACTGCTTTTTGCAAATTAGTTATAGAGATAGATTTAGATAAAACAAACACAGAAAGTGAGTTTAATCAAGGTGTCTATAAGATAGTAAAAGGTACAAGTAGTTATCCGGTTTTAACACAAACTAATATAGTTAAAAATAATTCTGGAAAATATCAATATGAATTGGCAAGATTTAAAACAGGAGCTAATGGGATAACTGATTTTCAAGATATGAGAACGTTTTTAGATTTTGATTCTATATACAATTCAATAACATCAGAATATAGAAGTATATTAACACAGTTACAAAAAGAACTATCTGAAGTAGAAGATGGAAGTGCTTATATTTTAAACGAAGTAGAAGAAGAAACTGTATCGGGAATGGAAGGAAGTTTAGATGAAGGAAGTTTTTCTTATATAGCAACTTTTAAAAAAATAGGAAAAATAGTAAATGTAACTGTCACGGTAACGAGTACTATGAAATACGGAATGACTATTCGTAATATTCCGAGTTTTGCAAAACCTTCGAAAATTGCTAATGGCGATTCAATAGCTAGTTCAGTATTAAAAGACAGCGGAAATACAGGCGGAGAGGGTGTTGCAGCTATATATGTTTCAGAAGAAGGAAATGTTAATATAAAAATATATACAGAGCAAGACAGTGTAAATACAAAAATGAAATTTGTTGGTAATTTAACTTATATATGTTAGAAAGTGGGAAATAAAATGTTTGAGATAAAAGAAAAAATATTAGAACCGAGCAAAATATATGTAGGTTCTAGTTTTTTATTAAAAATAAAAGCAATAAGAAGTACAACATATAACGAATTAAAAATCAAAAATTATACTTATATAAAAACATATAAGTATAAAGATTTGAAGGGAGATGAGTAAAGTGGCAAAAACGAGCAAAGGTATATATTATCCTTACGACTATAACAAAATAGCAGATGTTCCCGAAGATATGAAACAGATGGCAGAAAGTATAAACAAAATATTTGAAACTAAAGAGATTGACAAAACTACACAAGATACTAAAATAATAGATTTACAAAATAAAGTAATTGATCTACAACAAGAAAACACCGACCTAGCAAATAATATGCCCCACAACACAGTAAAAGGCGAAAGCTTGCATATAGAAGATAGTGCAAAGTATAGCAGAAATAAGTTAAGTTTAAGTGGAAATTTGAGACAGGAGAAGAGAAGTGGGAAAAATTCATTTAATATAAATGACAAAAAAACAGTAGATGAGGTATATACTGTAGACGATGAAGGCTGGATAACTTGTGAATATGATAATAGCGAAGGGACAGATATTAAATATTTAAGATATTATACAAATAATTTAAAATTGAAGACTAATACACAATACGCAATATTTGTAGAGATAAAAAACGCATCTGGAACAGGAAGATTGTCTCCAATTTCATACTACACTGACAGTCAATTCGTAAAAACTTTTGATATATATTTTTCAGATTTAAAACCTGACGATATATATAAGTTTGTAGTTGGTACTAAAGATAATTTCTCTCAAAGCCTTTATGGATTAAGAACATTATGTATTTTTCAACCGGGCAAATCGGGCTCAATTACATTTAGAATATCTGTATTAGAAGATACAAGTGTAACAACAGATAATTTCAAGTATGAGAAATACGGTGCAATGCCTTCTACAGAATTTCCTAGTATGCCAGTTGTGTGTACAGGAGTACAGAAGATTAGGCAGTTTGGGGAGAACTGGTTTAATAAAAATAATATAAGCAAAATAAATGCAGTTTTTGGTACATCTAGTATTATTGCAAATTCTTCCGCAAAATCTTTTTATATAAAGATAGAACCTGACACATATACAATTTCTAGAAAAGTTATAGGATCTAGATTTGTAGTAGGAACAACTGCAAATATTCCGAAAATTGGCGAAACAATAATAGAGAGAAGGACAAGTAGTGGAAGTTCTATAACATTAACTACATCTAAAAATGCTAATTATTTAGTAGTTTATTATCTGTATAACAGTAGTGAAAATGAACAAGAGATATTAGATAGCATACAGATAGTAAGAGGTTCTAAGGCAAAAAAATATAAATCTTACATAGAAGAAATAAACACACTAGATTTAAAAAATACAGAACTATGTGCAATAAAAGACATAAATGGTAATGTAGTAGCAAAAGATAGATCAGTATACAGAAATGGCAAGTGGCAATGGGAGAAGAAAATTAAGAAATTCGCACTAAAAGGAACAGAAAATTTTGGCAAGTCTAGTAACACTGCAAATATATCTTATTATCTAAATAGCACAGAAATTAATAATATAGATATCAATACAATACCGAATGCACAAACAAATAGAGATTTTGTTATTGAAGCGACATGTAATTATTTTAGACCTGTTAGTTTAAACACACTGTTTAGTAATACAGAAGGATTTACGATAGATATTGCAGATGCTAAAAGAATTGAACTTAGACTAGGATTTAAATTAGATACAGAAATAACAACAGTTGCATTATTGAAAGAGTGGTTAGCACAAAAATATGCAGAAGGAAATCCTGTTACAATATACTTTATTTTAGCAACACCTGTCTACGAAGATTGCACCGCAGAACAATCTGCAATATTGGACAAGCTATATAATAATTTTACTTTACAAAAAGGTACAAACAACATAATAGTAGAAACAGATAACGGTGTAGGAGTAAATATGCAATTAGATTATATGCAAGACCTACAAACAAAATTAAATTTATTAGAAGCAATGTGTGTTTCTAATGCAAGTCAGGAGGTGTAGAGATGTTAGATTTAAGCAAAGTATTTAAAAATGCAGTAATAAATTTATACACAAAAGGTGTATATACAGTAGATTATGCAATAATAGAAGCAAGTAAATTAGCAGATAAAAATAAGATAAATGCTACAGACTACGAAGAATTAATTACATATCTAGCAGAAGAGCAAGCAAAATCTATGCAAAAAGTAGAAGAAAAAACAGAAGAGAACGTTGAAAATGCAGAAGAAAATGTGGAAACTACAGAGGAAACATCTGCAGAAACTACAGAAGAGGTGGTGGAGTAGATGGAGAATATAGCTAATTTAGTAGCAAATTATGGAGTATCTGCAATAGTAGTAGCTCTATTTGTCTGGGATTGGGTAACTAATAAAAAGAAGATAACAGAGACTTTAGAAGAAATGAAAGTGTCTAATGCAAATACTTCTAAGTCTCTAGAGTTATTACAAAAGAGCATGGAAAATCAAGAGCAAACTCTAGAAGAGATAAAAAATAATATAGAAAGAAGGTAATAATTATGCAAGAAGCATTTAAACAATTATTATTAAACTTTGCAAATCTATTTAAAGTAAAAACAATTTTAAGCTTAGCAGTAATATTAACAGTATGTATTTTAACTTTTAAAAATGTAGTAAGTGTAGAAGCATTTATGGCTATAGCAAGCGCTATAATTACATATTACTTTACTAAAAAGGAGAAGGAGGAATAACTATGCTAAATATAATAGAAAAAACATTTAAATTAAATGGAAAGTTAGCGATAAGAAGTAAAACAGAAAGAATAATATTACATCATGCAGACGCTTCTAGTTGTACTGTAGAAGATATAGATAGATGGCACAAACAAAAAGATTACACCTGCATAGGATATCATTTCTTTGTTAAAAAAGATGGTACAATCTATAGAGGAAGACAAGAAAACTCTGTAGGGGCACATGCATACCAGAATAATTATAATAGCATAGGAATCTGTTTTGAGGGAAAATACGAAACAGAACAAATGCCAAACGCACAAGTACAAGCAGGCAAAGAACTTGTAGCTTATCTAAAAAATAAATACAATATTACTAAAGTACAAAAACATAGTGATGTATGTAATACGAGTTGTCCACGGCAGAAACTTCAAATTTGACGAAATAGTAAATTTTACTACAAAGGATGTAGTTACATCTGTAGAAGTAAAAAACGAAGTAAAAGGCAATATCGCTACAATACAATCTACATTAAATGATAAATATGGATTAAATATAGCTGTAGATAATGTTTATGGTAAAGAAACAAAAAAAGCTTTAATTAAAGCATTACAAACAGAATTAAATAAACAATATAACAAAGGGTTATCTGTAGACCGGAATTTTTGGAGAAAAAACAAAATCTGCTTGTGTTTCTCTAAAGAAAGGTGTTAAAGGTAATATAACTTGGATTTTACAAGCAATGTTAGTTTGCAAAGGATATAATATTTCTGTAGATTCAGATTTTGGTCATAATACAGAAAATGCAGTTAGAGATTATCAATCTAAAAATGGATTATCTGTAGACGGAATTGCACGGAAAAAATACTTTTGCAAAATTATTCTCATAAAAATAGAGCTAGAATAAATCTAGCTCTTAATATTAAAATATTTACGTTCAGCTTCCTTACGAGCCTTCACTGCTTCTTCAAGAGTATCGAAATAACCGAGACTGATTGATTTTCGATTGAACTGTATTCTAACTCTATATCTATCATCAACTTTAGTTATTCCGTGTGTGACCTGTTGAGCTATTTTTTAGCGCTTTTTTAGAGTAAAAGTTTAATAAGCTAGAACGTTGTTTTTCTTTTTCTATATTTGATAAATTGCCTTGTATGCAACCACAACTTTTTATTCTACCTTTTAAGACTTGCGTAAATACTAGCTCTTTAACATTTCCACAATCGCACATAAACAATGCTAATTTAGAATTGTGCTTATCTATTTTGTTTAAGTTTTTTATAAGAGTAAGTTTATTAAATTTCTTTCCGACATAGCTATCTATATTATAACCTCTCATATTAAAGTTTTTAAACCTTTCTAAACAAAAATTTATTTAATCTAATTTGTCAACATCTTTTATGTCTATTTCTTGTAAACCTTCAACAGCTACTAAATAGTCGTTATTTAGTTTTTCAATTATTTCATTTTTAGTTAAAAAATCTCTATAATCAAACTGACCCTTTTTCCAATAATCTCTTATTTTGCATATATTTTCTAGCTTATCACTTTTTCTTAAATCACATTTATATAATGTTAAATTATCTTGTAATAATTCTATAGATGTATACATTTCGTTATTTATATCGTTTTTAAAACTTTCTAAACTTGTTATAATATTTCTTTCTTCTTTAAAATTTATGTTTGCATCTCCTGCATCGATTTTAACTAATATCTTTCTACCTCTGTAAACTTTTGCTTCTTTCATAATCATTTCCTCCTAAAAAATTATTTATTATCTCTTTCTGTAATTATAGTAACATACTGTACACCGTAAGTCAATACTTTTTTTAAAAATTTTTTAAATATTTTTCAATTTCTTCTCTAACCCATGCTGCATAAGGCTTATCAAGTTTTTGTAAAAATTCTTCTGCTAAATCCTTATCTATTTTAGCAACTAATCTTTTATATTTTTCATTTTCCCATTTCAATTCTTTCTTGTAATCTCTAGACATATCGATTCCTCCTTGATTTTCTATATTATATAGTATATAATATTTATATACAAGAGAGGAGATAATCCTCTCAAGTTTTACAAGTCTTGTAAGATTAATCTAATCTGTTCGCGATTATGTTGTTTTCTTAATAAGTCTTGTTTTTGTACTTGTCTATCTGCAATATAGATAAGTACTTTTTTTATTAAGCTCATGTTCATCACCTCCTTAACTGTATACAGTATAACATACGGTACACAGTAAGTCAAGCACTTTTTTAAAAAAAATATAAATTTCTTCAAAAACACTTAAAACACACTAAAATCAAGACATAAAAGTATATGCATAAAAAATAAAAATGGCTTAAAATCGATTGTAGTGAGTCGGAAAATAGAACGAAAAATAGGGAATACTTGAGAAAAGAGGGATACGCTTAATATTGACAAAAAGTAAAGAAAATGTTACAATGATATTACAAAAAAGTTACAGTTTTGTTAATTATAATAAAAATGTATTGACTAAAGATAAAATTATTTATAATATATATACACAATTTAAAGAGATGAAAATGCTTGTCAATCTTTTAAATTAAAAAAAGAATAAGAGCCTCAGCCCTTATTCAATAGTTGTTTGTTTGTCGGAAATTTGGGATTTGTCTTTACAGTTGTTTGGATAAATCTCAAATTTTCTTTTTGGGGATTCGTAATTAATAGAGTATTTGTTCTTAGAACAAGTATGTATTAAAAAACCAATACCACCGAAAGATAATAATTGGAGGTGCGAGAGTCAAAATGATTCTTACCAGCAATGTTATCACCTACTTTCTTTTTGTTCTATATGCACCAACTTTGTTGAAAAAGTGGGTGCATAAATTAGTAGTTGAAGGACATAGAAATGTCAGCTACTAATCTATGCACCCAACTAAAAAGAAAGTTTCAAACAACTTAAACGTATTCTATCAAAACAATAAAATATATGCAATATAATTTTACAAAAAATAACAATTTAATCGACAAGTTTTTTTAGGCTAGCAAACGCTAGTCTTTTAACATGTTCGACAAAATTCACGATACAAAGTAAACATAAAATAGTATAATTGTAGTAAGAGGTGATTACTATGAAAAATTATAGAATAGAGTTGCTTATTACGAAGAATCGTGCAAGATTAGAACGAATGATAAAAGAAGATTATAGTAGAAATAAAATATTAAGACAGAGTCAAAAGTTAGATAAGTACATAAATATAATAATGAGAGAACTAGTAAAATAGTTCTCTTTTAGCATAATAAATAAAGTTCTGCAAATACTAAAAGCGGTGATTTTATGAACTATTATAAAAAGAGTTTAAGAGAATTTAAAAGAGTGTTAAAGAAGAATAAAAATATAACAAAAGAGGAATGGGACAAATATGCAGAAGAGAATTGTTTGTTTAGTAGTTTTACTTTAGAAGCGCATAGAGATGTAAATAATTTTGAAGAACTGAAGAAAATTTATACGTTTTAGCGGAAAAGTATAAAAACCACCATAGTGGACACAATATGTGTTAAAAAAGAAAATGGTGGTACTTGTGCAAATAATTATTAAATTAAAAGAGGTTAGAGAAAAATATAATATAAGTATAAGAGATTTAGCAAGAATAACAGGAATATCAAAATCACATTTAAATTATATTGAAAGAGGAGAAAAAGAACCATCTTTATCTATTATAATTAGAATAGCAGTAGCACTAAATATAGATGAGAAAGAACTATATGAGGTGAAGAAATGATATATCTAGACATAGCAGAACAAATAGAAAAGACGAGAAAGATCCTACATCGAAATATTGAAAGATACGGATTAAATTCAAAAGAAGTGCGAGAAGTAAGCTTGCAATTAGATGAGCTAATTAACATGTATTACGGAAAAGACAGAGAAGAAACAATGCAAGCAGAATATAAGATTGCATATGAAGAATTAAAAAGATTAACTAGAATGTTAAAAAAATTTCCGACTGTAGAACAATGGGACGAGTTTGCGAATAAAAATGATTTTTTATCTTCTACTACAATCAAGTTTATAAGTAAAACAAACTGGAATAAGCTTAGAGACAAAGTAGTTTCAGAAGTTATAAAAGGAAAAAAAGAGTAACTTTATGTTACTCTTTTGTCGAAAACGAGCCATTGATTTCCGTGTTTTATATGTTATATAATGTTTTTAACAAAAAAGAGATAGCTCAGCTGCAACTGAAACTATCTCGGGAAGTATACATTCAAAAACTATATACAGTTTAAGTATACTTCCGTTTTCGACAATTGTCAAGAAGAGGAGGAATACATATGGAAAAAGAAATTTTAGAGGAAATTGTAAAAGAAATGAGTAAAAAATATGATAAAAAGGAATTAGTTATTGAAACAATGATATCACAATGCATGGCTTTGGGACTAAATAAAGATGATTCAATTCAAATGATTACACAATTTTACAAAATAAATTAATTTTGTTACTAATTTGTTACTAATAAGATGATATTAGATAGATTTACGCGAAACAATAAAAACGATTTAAACCTAGTAGTATCAACACTTTTGTTGATATTGCTAGGTTTTGTGATTTTACACAAAATATATCAAATCTGACCAGTCAGACTAATAGATAAAAGCTAATATTTAAGATAAAATACTATATGTTTTAAAAGTGGTAATAGATGTAAAATATTATAGATAAGGAAAGAATATAAATTATTATATAAATAAAAGCTGAAATTTGAAATTATAAATATGTTGCAAATTTTAATAAGTAAGATATATAATAGCATCAAAAAAGATTAAAAATGTAAAAAAATTATAAAATAAGAGTAGATTATACTATAGAGAAAAATGATGGAGGTAATATGATGAATGCAGCGTTTTTATTCCCAGGTCAAGGTGCTCAATATGTAGGAATGGGTAAAGATATATGCGAGAAATATGAAGAGGCAAATAAAATATATGAAAATGCAGAAAAAGCATTAGGAATGAATATTAAAAAATTATGTTTTGAAGGAAATGAAGAAGAATTAAACAAAACACAAAATACACAAATCGCAATAGCAGTTACAAGTTTAGCAATATTAGAAGTTTTGAAAAATAAAGGAATAAGTTCAAATCTTTCAGTAGGATTAAGCTTAGGAGAATATGTTGCTTTAATTTATTCAGGATTCATTAATTTTGAAGATGGAATTAAGCTCTTAAAAAAGAGAGGATATTTTATGGGTAACTGTCTTCCAGATGGAAACTTTGAAATGGCTGCTGTTTTAGGAATGGATAGTAAAGAAATAGAAAAAGTTTGCGAAAAAGTAAGAAAAAATGGTAAATTTGTTGTACCAGCAAATTATAATTACTCTGGACAGACTGTAATCTCAGGAGAATCTGAAGGAATAGAAGAAGCAATAGTTGAATTAAATAATTTGAAGGCTAAGAGAATTATAAAATTAAAAACAAGTGGTCCATTCCATACAGAAAAATTAAATAAAGCAAAGGAGTTATTTAAAAAAGAGTTAGATAATGTAGAGTTTAATATAAATGATAATAAAGTAATAAAAAATATAGATGGTGAGTATTACAAAAAAGAAGATAATATTAAAGAGATATTAGCAAATCATATAGTAAGTCCAGTAAGGTTTGATAAAGCAATAGAAAAAATGAGAAAGGAAAAAATTGATACTTTTGTAGAAATAGGACCAGGTAAAGCTCTTTCTGGATTTATAAAAAAAGAACTAAAAGGGGAAGATATAAATATTTTTTCTATAAGTGATGTTAAATCATTAGAAGAATTTTTAGAATTTGCAAAAAAATAAAAAAGAAAGGTTTGGGATAAGATGGATAAAAAAGTAGCACTTATTACAGGTGGGGCAAGAGGAATAGGAAAAAAAATTGCTGAAAAATTTGCTAGAAATGGATATAATATTGTTATTAATTATGTTTCTGAAAAGACAGATGTAAATAAATTAGAAAGTGATTTAAGTCAAAATGGAAAAGTAGAAGTTTTGTGTATAAAATGTGATGTTACAGATTTTAATTCATGCCAAGAAATGGTTAAAGAGGCAGTAGATAAATTTGGGAAAATAGATGTTTTGATAAATAATGCGGGAATAACTAAAGATAATTTATTAATGAGAATGAAAGAAGAAGATTTTGACAAAGTTATAAATGTTAACTTAAAAGGAACTTTTAATATGACAAAAAATGTTATTAGTTATATGATGAAAAAAAGAAGCGGAAGAATTGTAAATATATCATCTGTAGTAGGTGTTAGTGGAAATAGTGGTCAGGCCAATTATGCTGCTTCAAAAGCAGGAATTATAGGTTTTACCAAAAGTGTAGCTAAAGAACTTGCAAGTAGAAACATATTAGCAAATGCAGTTGCACCAGGTTTTATAGAAACAGATATGACAGATGTTTTATCTGAAAGTGTAAAAGAATCTATTTATTCACAAATTCCTTTGAAAAAAATGGGAAAACCAGAAGAAGTTGCAAATGCTGTATATTTTCTAGGATCTGATGAAAATACATATATAACAGGTCAAGTTTTAAATGTAGACGGCGGAATGATAATGTAGTATAAATGTGGAGGTTATTTTAATATGAATTATAACGAAATAAAAAAATTGATGGATGATATGGGAGAAGCTAAAATAGATGAAATAAATATTGAATTTCCAGATGGATTAAAGATTAGTATGAAAAAAAACGAAACAATAGTAAAAGAAGTTATTAAAGATGCAAGTCAAGTTAATCCAAATATAAATATTAATACAGCTGTTGGCGATAAAGCAAAAGTTTCTCAAAATACAGATTCTATAGATGAAGAAGAATATAAACTAATAAAATCTCCAATGGTTGGAACTTTTTATGGAAGACCATCTCCAAAGGCTGATCAGTTTGTTAAAGTTGGAGATAAAGTAAAAAAAGGAGATATACTTTGTATAGTTGAGGCTATGAAATTAATGAATGAAATAGAGTCAGAATATGATGGAGAAGTAGTAGAAATATTAGCAAAAGATGATGATATGGTAGAGTATGGACAAGTGTTAATAAAAATAAAGTAAAAATATAATAAAGCTTAATTTGAAAATGCAAAAAGTAATTAAGAAAAGAAAGGAAAAGTAAAATGTTAGATGTTAATCAAATAATGGAGATAATTCCTCAAAGAAGTCCTTTTCTAATGATAGATAGAGTGGAAGAATACATACCAGGAGAAAGTGCTATTGCATACAAAAATGTATGTATTAATGAGCCTTTCTTTCAAGGACATTTTCCAGGAAATCCTATTATGCCAGGAGTATTAATAGTAGAAGCAATGGCACAAACAGGTGCTGTAGCTGTGTTATCATTAGAAGAAAATAAAGGTAAGAATGCTTTGTTTGGAGGAATTGATAAATTAAAATTTAAAAAACAAGTTGTTCCTGGAGATGTTTTAAAATTAGAAGTAAAAATAATAAAAAGAAAAGGACCAATAGGTGTAGGTGAAGCTATAGCTACAGTAGATGGAAAGCTTGCAGCAAAAGGTGAACTTACTTTTGCTATTGTTTAATTTTGAAATGAAATTAAAATAGCTTATAAAGATTTCTTTTAAAATTCGATTAAAATATGAAACTATAAATAAGCTAATTATATAAGGAGAAAAAAGATGTTAAAAAAAGTACTAATTGCTAATCGTGGAGAGATTGCAGTAAGAATAATAAGAGCTTGTAGAGAAATGGGGATTAGAACAGTTGCTGTATATTCAGAAATAGATAAAGATTCATTGCATAGAAAAATGGCAGATGAATCTGTATGTATAGGACCTGCTAAATCAGGACTTAGCTATTTAAATGTAAAAAACATACTAGAAGCAGCTTGTCTAACTGGTGCAGATAGTATACATCCTGGATTTGGATTCTTATCTGAAAGTAGCACTTTTGCTAAAATGTGTGATGAGATAGGTATAAAATTTATTGGACCATCTTATAAATTAATAGAATTGATGGGAAATAAATCTATGGCAAAGGAAACAATGAAAAAAGCAAAAGTACCAGTAGTTCCAGGATCAGATGGATTAGTAAAAAATATAGATGAAGCTAAAAAAATAGGAAAAGAAATAGGATATCCTATTATAATTAAAGCATCTGCTGGAGGTGGAGGAAAAGGAATAAGAGTTGCGTATTCTGAAGAAGAGTTAGTTAAATTTTTTGAAGTTGTAAAACAAGAAGCTAAAATATCTTTTAATGATGATAGTATTTACATAGAAAAATTTATAGAAAATCCGAGACATGTAGAAATTCAAATTTTAGCAGATGAGCATGGTAATGTAATACATTTAGGCGAAAGGGATTGTTCTGTACAAAGAAGAAACCAAAAAGTATTAGAAGAAAGTCCATCAGGAGTTATTTCAGATGAGCTTAGAAACAAAATGGGAAGTGTAGCAGTAAATGCTGCAAAAAAAATAGGATATGCAAGTGCTGGTACAATTGAGTTCTTGGTAGATAAAAATAAAAATTTTTATTTTATGGAAATGAATACAAGAATTCAAGTAGAACATCCTGTAACAGAAATGGTAACAGGAATAGATATAGTAAAAGAACAAATAAAAATAGCATCAGGAGAAAAAATAAATCTAAAACAAAAAGATATATCTTTTTCAGGACATAGTATGGAATGTAGAATTAATGCTGAAGATCCAAGTAAAAACTTTATGCCATGCCCAGGAAAAATAACGGGACTTCACATTCCTGGAGGAAACGGAATTAGAGTAGACACAGCAATTTATGCAGATTATAAAGTTCCACAAACTTATGATTCTATGATTGCAAAAATAATAGTTCATGGAAAAGATAGAAATGAATCAATTGCTAAAATGAAAAGTGCTTTAGGTGAATTTATTGTGGAAGGAATAGATACTAATATAGATTTTTTATATAGTATTTTAGAAAATGAAAATTTTGTGAAAAATAATTATGATACATCCTTTATAAAAAAAGAATTCGGATACTAAAGTGAAGATTAGGTTTAATATTAATTAAAATATCTAGTTAGAGTTTTAGATAGAAAATAATAAAAATCTCTAAATGATAATTTTAGATAATTATTTTAAAATTAATTATTATAATATAATAGTTTAATAGTTAAGATTATTTATTTAAGTTTTAGATTTGATTATAAGTTATATAAAATATAGGTTATAATATGGATAAAAAAATAATATATGCTAAAGACATAAAAGGTGAGTATATGATCGTAGATAAAATTAAAAAAATTAATAAAGAAGAAGAATCAAAAAAGAAAAATATAAAAGCATCAGATATGTTAATAGGAAAATGGATGAAATGTGATGCTTGTAAAGAAATTTTATATAAAGAGGAAGTACATAAAAACTACAGTGTGTGTCCTAATTGTGGAAAACATTTTAGATTATCTGCAAGACGTAGGATTAGTCAAATAATTGACGAAGGAACATTTGTGGAAACAAATAAAGACATGGAACTTAAAAATCCACTAAATTTTGAAGGATATACGAAAAAAGTAGAAATGCTTCAAGAAAAAACAAATATAAAAGAAGCGGTAACAACAGGTTTTGGAGAAATAAATGGCGAAAAAGTAGTTGTTGCTGTTATGGATGGTAACTTTATGATGGGAAGCATGGGAAGTGTAGTAGGTGAGAAAATAACTATGGCAATAGAAGATGCAATAAAAAATAAATTACCACTTATAATGTTTTGCGTTTCTGGAGGTGCAAGAATGCAAGAGGGAATAATTTCTTTAATGCAAATGGCAAAGACTTCTGCAGCGCTTGCAAAACTTGATGAAGCAGGACTTTTATACATATCTGTTTTAACAGATCCAACAACAGGTGGAGTTACAGCAAGTTTTGCATCGCTAGGGGACATTATTTTAGCAGAGCCAAATGCATTAATTGGGTTTGCCGGACCAAGAGTGATAGAACAAACAATAAAACAAAAATTACCAGAAGGTTTTCAAAGATCAGAATTTTTGCTAGAGCATGGCTTTATAGATAAGATCGTGGAAAGAAAAAATATGAAAGAAACATTATATAAAATTTTAAAATTACATAAGTCATAAGTATTAGTTTTATATAATTGCATTTAGTGCTAATACATAAATATTAAAATATTTATTATAATTTTAACATATAATTTGTAATTAGCAAAAGGGAGGAAAAAAGATGAACTCAAAAAAGCTTACTGCTTGGGATAGAGTTTTACTTGCAAGAAAGGCAGACAGACCAAAGTCGTTAGACTATATAAATTTAATTTGTGATGAATTTATAGAGTTTCACGGAGATAGACTATTCTCAGATGATAAATCAATTGTAACAGGAATAGGAAGAATAGATAATTATATAATTACAATTATTGGTCAGCAAAAAGGTAAAACAACTAAAGAAAATATGGAAAGAAATTTTGGAATGACAAATCCAGAAGGGTATAGAAAAGCATTAAGAATGATGAAACAAGCAGAAAAATTTAATAGACCAATTATAACATTTGTTGATACACCAGGAGCGTATCCAGGACTTGGAGCGGAAGAAAGAGGACAAGGAGAAGCTATCGCAAGAAATTTATTAGAAATGTCTAGATTAAAAACACCTATTATATCAATAGTTATAGGAGAAGGGTCAAGTGGTGGAGCATTAGGAATATGCGTAGCAGATAAAATTGTTATGCTAGAAAATGCAGTATATTCTGTGTTATCACCAGAAGGATTCGCAAGCATTTTATATAAAGATGCAAGTAAGCATAAAGAGGCAGCAGAACATATGAAAATAACAGCAAATGATTTAATGGAGTTAAATGTTATTGATGAAATAATACAAGAGCCAGAAGGCGGAGCTGGGGAAAATATAGAAAAAGTAGCTTCAGAAATTAAAAAATATATATTAAATAGTTTAAAAGAATTAGAAAAAATTGATAAAAAAGATTTAGTAAATAGTAGATATGAAAAATATAGAAGAATAAAATAAAAAATATGAAAGGTAATTATAAAAAGTAATTACCTTTTATATTTTTATAGATCTTTAATATATGCCTTTTTTAAAAAATTTGAAAAAAGTTTTTAAATATTATATACAATTTTACTTTTTTTGCCAGATTACTAGACATTTTAGTGTTTTTAGCTTACAATATAAGCTGTACAAACGAAAAAAGAAAGGAAATGAAAAAATATGAATATTTGGCATGATATTTCAGAATCAAGAGTTAAAAAAGACGATTTTGTCGCAGTAATAGAAATACCAAAAGGTTGCGGAGATAAATATGAACTAGACAAAGAAACAGGAATGCTTAGATTAGACAGAGTTTTATATACAGCAACACATTATCCAGCAAATTATGGATTTATTCCTAGAACATATGCAGGTGATAAAGATCCTTTAGATGTTTTAGTAATATGCCAAGAGTCTGTTTATCCACTTACACTAATAGATTGTTATCCAATAGGTGTATTAAAAATGATAGATAGTAATGAACAAGATGAAAAAATTATTGCAATAGCAAAACATGATCCATATTTAAATTGTTATAAAGACATTTCAGAATTGCCAAAACAAATATCAGATGAACTAATGCACTTTTTCGAGGTATATAAACAATTAGAAGGTAAAAAGACAACTGTAGATAAAATGTATGGAAGAGAAGAAGCAGAGAAAATAATAGAAGAATCAATAAAAAATTATAAAGAAAAATTTAATAAATAAAGAGGATGTATATGATAATTGAAAAAATAATATTCAATTTATTAGCTTTTACTTTGTTTATCATTATATTTTTTAAAATGATAAAAAGAAATGATACTACATATTTAGATATATTAATATTACAATTTATAGGAATAGCAATAAATTTTATAGAAGTAGTTACAACTATTAAACTTCCTATAATAGTAAAAATAATATTATATATTCTTTGTATAGTTATACCTGGAATAATTGTTTTTTTGGAAAAGAAAAATATAATATTTCCAGAACTGCTAAATGTAGCAATAGCAAAGTTTTATATAGCAAAAAATAATCCAGACGAAGCTAAAAGATACATGTTAAGCTTAATAAATAAATATCCAGAAAGTTACTTCGCTCATAAAATTTTAGCACAAATTTATGAAAAAGAAGGAAAACATACTAATGCAATGGATGAATATGTAAGAGCAATAGAAATAAATACAAAAGACTATAATTCATATTATAAAATATCAGTTATACTACAAGAATTAAATAATAATGAAGCAGCAATTAATATGCTTAATGACTTATTAAGAAAGAAACCAGATTATTTAGAAGCAACAATGTTATTAGGAGACATTCTATATAATGAAGAAAGATTTAAAGAAGCAACAACAGTTTATACAGAAGCTTTAAAATATAATCCGGAAAATTACGACATTTATTATAATTTAGGGATGGTATATACAAGATTAAACGATTTCAAAAAAGCAAAAGAATATTATGAAACTGCAGCACAAATAAATAGTATGTTATATAATGCTAAGTTTAACTTAGGACAAATTGCAATGCTATATGGAGATTTACGGAGAAGCAGAAAAGTTTTTTATGGAATGTTTAGAAAAAGAAGATATAGAAGCAGGTTCTTATTATTATTTAGCACAAATAAATATGCTAAAGGGTGAGAAACAAAAAGCAATTAATTATTTAAATGTAGCAATAGAATTAGATAGTAGTATTTATAAAGAAATTGAAACTCAATCAATTTTTTTACCAATAATAAAAAGTATAAAAGCTCCAAATTTGAACAATACCTTAAATATACCAATTAGTAAGTTAACTAAAAAGGAAAATCAAACTATAAAACATTTAAAAGATACATATTATTTAGTAAATAAATTAAATAATAATGATATAAAAATGATAAGAAATATAAAAAATAATAGTAAAGACAAAAACAATGTAAGAGAAAGAGACGAAAAATAAAGTGATATTTTAAAAACGAAAAGAATATATTCATATTAAGTTTAATATGAAAGGAATGTTTTAAAATTGAGAAAAAATGTGTCTATTATAGGTGGAGATTTAAGAATTGTTTATTTAGCGAGAATGCTTTCGGAAGATGGATATAATGTATATACATATGGACTAGAAAAGCAAGAAATATTAAAAAATGTAGAGAATGTTTTTATGTGTACAGATGAAAAAGAATGTACAAACAAGAGTAATGTGATAATTAGTTCTGTTCCTATTTGTGAAGATAAAGAAAATATTAAAGCACCATATAGTAAAAAAAGTATAAAAATAAAAGATATTGAAAAATTATTAACTAACAAAACTTTTTTTGCAGGGAGTATACCAAAAGATTTTGGTATGACAGATAAATCAAATATTATAGATATAATGAAATGTGAAGAACTTGCTGTTTTAAATAGTATTTCTACAGCAGAAGGTGCAATTCAAATAGCAATGGAAGAAACAAATTATACTTTACATGATAGTAATATTTTAATATTAGGATTTGGAAGAATAGGAAAGGTTCTTGCAAAAATGTTAAATGCAATTGGAGCAAATGTATATTGTGAAGCTAGAAAAAACGAAGATTTAGCATGGATAAAAACATATGGGTATAATGTAGTAAAGCTTTCGAATTTGAATGAAAATTTAAAAAATAAAGACATTATAATAAATACGATACCAAGTATTATATTAAATGAAGAAAAATTAAAATTGTTAGATAAAAATAGTCTGGTAATAGATTTAGCATCTAAACCAGGAGGGGTAGACTACGAAAAAGTATCTAATAGTGGAGTAAAAGTAATATGGGCTTTGGCACTTCCAGGAAAAGTGGCGCCATATAGTGCAGCAAAAGCTATTAAACAAACAATATATAATGAAATAACAGAAAGAAATATCTTTTGCTAGAAATAAATATTAAGAAAAGAGGTTTTTATAAAATGAATGTAATACAAGCATTAATATTAGGAATATTACAAGGGCTTACAGAATTATTACCAATATCAAGTTCAGCCCACTTGGCAATAATACCATGGATTTTTAACTGGAATATACCAGATTCTTTTGATGTAGCACTACATTTTGGAACATTGTTAGCAATAGGAATATTCTTCTTTAAAGATTGGATTGAGTTAATAAAAGGTGGATATAAAAAGTTAGTAAAAAAAGAAAATTCTACAGAAGGAAGAATGTTTTGGTATATAGTTTTAGCAACTATACCAGGTGGATTAATAGGATTTTTATTAGATCACTTTGTAGGAGATAAATTAACTACTCCTTTAATAATAGCAATAGCATTAATTGTAATGGGTATTATATTATACTTTGTAGATAAAAATGCAAAATCAACAACAGATTATGAACATATGACTTTAAAACAAACATTTTTAATAGGTTTAGCACAGAGTTTAGCTTTTATTCCAGGAGTATCTAGATCTGGAGTAACTATGACAACAGCAAGATTATTGAAAGTAGATAGAGAATCAGCTGCAAAATACTCATTTATGCTATCAGCACCAATTGTTTTAGCTGCAACAATATTTAAAATAAAAGATTTTGTGTTTAATGTACCATTTTTTGTTGGAGTATTTTCTAGTTTCATTGTAGGAATTTTAGTTATAAAATTCTTACTAAAATATTTACAAAAAGGAAGTTTTAAAGGATTTGCAATATATAGAGTAATAGCGGGATTAGTTATTATAGCTTTAACTTTCATAAAATAAGGAGGAAAGGTTATGTTTAAAAAGGAAAACTTAATAAAATTATATATTGCATTAGTTATATTACTTGTATTAGGCGCAATTGTTGTTGCACTAGTTTTAGATCCTAAAGCAGGATTTATAAATAAAAATCAAAATAATAACAATATTTTGTATTCAAATAATGCTAATTTATAAGCTAAAATAAAAAGATTACCTATGGATTTTATATATAATTAGGTAATCTTTTTTGTAAAGAATAATTATAAGTTATATAAATAAGAAAAAATTTTTATAAAGCAAAATTATTAAGAAAAACAGTTCGTTTTTTAGTTTAAAATATGAAATAAAAAATTTCAAAAGAAAAATATAAATGGAGGAAAAAAATGAATATAGGAATAGATTTAGGTGGAAGTCATATAGGTGTAGGACTAGTTGATTTAAATGGAAAAATAGTTGCTAAAAAAGATACTGATATACATATGAAAGATGCTATAAATATAGAGAATTTTATAATAAAGACTATAGTTTCAGACATAAAAGAATTGTTAGAATTTAATAAAAATACATTAAAAGATATAAATGTGATAGGAATAGGAACACCAGGAGAACCTGAAAATGGTATTATAAAAAGAATTGTTAATTTAGGAATTAAAGATTTTCCGATTGTTCAAAAATTACAAAAAGAATTAAGTTATAACAATATAATTATAAAAAATGATGGAAAATGTGCAGCTATAGCAGAAAAAAAGTATGGTAGTATGAAAGAGTTTGATGATTGTGTATTTCTATGTTTAGGAACAGGAATAGGAGGTGCAGCATTTCTTGATAGTAAATTATTAAAACCTAAAAAACACTCAGGATTTGAAATTGGGCATATGATTATAGAAAAAGATGGTAAATTGTGCAAATGTGGAAATAGAGGATGTTTTGAAACATATTGTTCTATGAAGAGATTAAAAGAAAAAATAAATAGAGAAATTAATAAAGAACATATGGAATCCAGAGATTTATTAATATTTTTAAAAGAAAATTCTGAAAATGAAAAAATAAAAGAAATAATAAAAGAATATATAGAAAACCTGAATATAGGATTATCAAATATTATTAATTTATTAGAACCACAATGTATAACTTTAGGTGGAGGATTTGTTCATTTTAAAGATATATTATGGAATGACCTAGAACTAGAATTTAAAAAAGCTAAATATTTGTTTAATAAAGAAGATATACCAGTAATAAAATTAGCAGAACTTGGAAATGATGCTGGAATAATTGGGGCGAGCATTGACATAAATAAAAAATAATTGTATAATAGAACCATTGATTACCAATAATGGTAAAGAAGAGATTTGAATTTATATATTTCTATTTATTAAAAGGTGTGTAATATTAAATAGAATAATATTGTAAAAAGAGAGTTCGGGGATATTTATATAATTTGAAAATATTAGTGAAAATAAGCTAATCTAGTTAGCATATGGTAGTGTAGCAAGCGGGATTTTTATGTGCAAGGCCATATTCTAATTTTAGTTTGTGATGCAATAATTTTAGAAAAAATAGCCAAAGAAGAGTTTATGATATAAATTTGTTTTAGAAATATATAAATTTGAACAAATTTAAAAGAGAAGGAGAAATAAACAAATATGACAGAAAATTTAAAAGAAAATATTAATGAGAAAGAAGGAAAAAAACAAGAAAAGAAAGGATTACCAAGAAAAGAAAGAAATTATAAAAATACTAGAATTAATAAAATAAAAAAAGAAGGAAAAGAAGGAGAAAAAGTAGCAAGAAAACCAAGAACTAAAAAAGTGAAAAACGAAATTAAATCATCAAATGATTTTGAATTCAAAAAACCAAATTTAAAAATAATCCCTTTAGGAGGGCTAGAAGAAATTGGTAAAAATATCACAGTTTTTGAATATGATAATGAGATAGTATTAGTAGACTGTGGACTTGAATTCCCAGAAGACAATATGCTTGGTGTAGATTTAGTAATACCAGATGTAACATATTTAGAGAGAAATAAAGAAAAAATTAAAGGACTAGTAATTACACATGGTCATGAAGATCATATAGGATCTATACCATATGTATTAAAACAAGTTGATATGCCAATATATGCAACTAAATTAACAGTAGGATTAATAAAAAATAAATTAGAAGAACATAAATTATTAAGAAAAACAAAATTAAAAGTTGTAGAGCAAGGTGAAACAATAGATTTTGGAAAAATAAAAGTAGAATTTATTAGAAGTTCACATAGTATTCCAGATTCAGTAATGCTTGCAATATATACACCAGTAGGAACTGTAATTCATACTGGAGACTTTAAAATAGATTATACACCAATAGATGACCAATTAATGGATTTAGGAAGAATTGCAGAAATTGGAAATAAAGGTGTTTTAGCACTTATGTCTGATAGTACTAATTCAGAGAGAAAAGGATATACAATGTCTGAAAGTTCTGTTGGAGAAGTATTTGATAAGCTATTTTTAAATTGTCAAAAGAGAATTGTTGTAGCAACATTTGCTTCAAATGTTCATAGAGTTCAACAAATAGTAAATTCAGCTATTAAATATAAAAGAAAAGTAGCAGTATGTGGTAGAAGTATGATAAATATGATAGAAACAGCAAGAAGTTTAGGATATATTAAAGTCCCAGAAAATGTATTTATCGATATTGATATGATAAAAAATTATACAGATGATCAATTAGTTATATTAACTACAGGTAGTCAAGGTGAAGCAATGTCTGCTTTAACAAGAATGGCATCAGGAGAACATAGAAAAGTTGTAATTACACCAAATGACAAAATAATAATTTCTGCAACACCGATACCAGGAAATGAAAAATTAGTTTCAAAAGTAATTGACGATTTAATGAAAATAGGTGCAGAAGTTGTATATAGCTCATTAGAAGCAATCCACGTTTCAGGACATGCTTGTCAAGAGGAACAAAAACTAATCTTTTCACTTGTAAGACCAAAATATTTTATACCTGTACATGGTGAATATAGACAACTAATAGCACATTCAGAAACAGCTAAGAAGATGGGAATTCCATCAGAAAATATATTTATGATGAAAAATGGTAGAGTTCTTGAGTTAAATGAAAATGAAGCAAAATTAACAACATCAGTTCCATGTGGAAAAATATTAGTAGATGGTTTAGGTGTTGGTGATGTTGGAAACATAGTTCTTAGAGATAGACAGCATTTATCACAAGATGGTTTGATAATTATTGTAATGACAATGGATTCAAGTTCAGGAGAAATTGTTTCAGGACCAGATGTTATTTCAAGAGGATTTGTATATGTAAGAGAATCTGAAAACTTAATGGATGATGTAAAAAGAGTTATTAGAGAAGAAGTAAAAAGATGTGAAGATAAAAAAATTACAGATTGGTCAACAATAAAATCAACATTAAAAGATAATTTAAGAGATTATATTTTCCAAAAAACAAAAAGAAATCCAATGATTTTACCAATTATTATGGAAGTGTAATAAAAATTGAAAATATAAAATTAAACTACAAGGTAAAACTTAATTTTATAGATAAAACTAAAATTTCTTAAGATAAAAATAGATTAAGAAAAAATATGAATGAATATATCAAAATTAATAATCAATAATTTATTAAAGATAGGAGAGATAATATATGGATTATAAAGATTTAGCAGATTTAATATATCCAAATGCAAAAGATATTTCATATTATGAAGAAAAATATCCAAGAAGAAATTTAGAAGAGGGAGCTATAGTTACAAGATATGCTCCAAGCCCAACAGGTTTTTCACATATTGGAGGAGTATTTCAAGCATTAATAGCAAAAGCTATGGCTAAAAAAACAAATGGAGTATTTTTATTAAGAATAGAAGATACAGATCAAAAAAGAGAAATTGAAAATGGAATAGCAGATATTGTTTCTTCTTTAAAAACTTTTGATATAGATATTGATGAAGGGATGATTAGTCAGACAGAAGAAAAAGGAAATTATGGTCCATACAAACAATCATTAAGAAAAGAAATATATGAATCATATGCTAAATTTTTACTTAGTCAAGGTAAGGCATATCCTGCTTTTGAAACTAGTGAAGAATTAGAAGAAATGAGAAAAAAGCAAGAAGCAGCAAAAGTAAGAACAGGATATTATGGTGTATGGGCTAAATCTAGAAATTTATCTGTAGAAGAAGCTATAAGTAAAATAAAAAATGGAGAAGATTACATTATTCGTTTAAAATCTCCAGGAAATGAAGAAAAGAAAATAAAACACCATGATGTAATAAAAGGAAATATAGACTTTCCAGAAAATGATCAAGATATAGTTATAATAAAATCAGATGGATTACCAACATATCATTTTGCACATGCTGTAGATGATCATCTAATGGGAACAACATTAGTAATAAGAGGAGAAGAATGGCTTTCTTCTGTTCCACTTCACTTACAATTATTCTATATTTTAGGTTTTAAAGCACCAAAATATGCACATATTCCTACAATCATGAAGATGGATGGAGAATCTAAGAGAAAATTAAGTAAAAGAAAAGACCCAGAAGCTGCTGTTAGTTATTATAAAGAACAAGGAATTCCAAAAGAAGCTGTAATTGAATATTTAATTAATATAGCTAATTCTAACTTTGAAATATGGAGAAAACAAAATCCAGATAAAAGTGTAGATGAATTTGATTTTAAGCTTAATAAAATGGGCGTTAGTGGAGCTTTATTTGATATGGTGAAATTATTAGATGTATCTAAAAATGTTATATCTAGATATTCAGCAGAATATATTTATGAAAATGTAAAAGCATGGGCAGATATATATGATGAAGAGCTTGCTGAGATGTTAAATAATAAAGAATATTCATTAAAAATTTTTGGAATAGAAAGAGGAAATAAAAAGCCAAGAAAAGATATTTCAAAATGGTCTGAAGTAAAAGATAATATTGTTTATATGTATAACAATAAATTTGAAAATAATTCAGAATTTTTATTTGGAAAAATCGAAGATTTAAATGAAATTTCTAAAATAGTAAAATTATATATAGAAAAATACTATAATGAATCTGATGATAAACAAACATGGTTTGATAAAATTAAAGATTTAGCAGAAGAAGTTCGGATATGCAAGAGAAGTAAAAGAATACAAAAAAGAACCAGAAAAATGGCCAGGACATGTAGGAGATATTAGCACTGTTCTTAGAGTATGTTTAACAGGAAGACAAAACACACCAGATTTATACGAAATAATGCAAGTTTTAGGAAAAGATACAGTTATAAAAAGATTTAGTAAATTTGCTAAATAAAGGTAAAACGAAATTACACACGATATAGCAGTAAAGTATAAAAAATGTAATATATATTAATATACATAGTTTTATATAAAATCTATAAAAAGTGTAAAATGCATAAAATATTACTATCGTAGGGAGTGAAAAAATGGAATATAATATAGGAGATATTGTAAGAACAAAAAAACAACATCCATGTGGAAGCAAACTATGGGAAATAACAAGAGTAGGAGTAGATTTTAAATTGAAATGCTTAGGTTGTGGACATGTAGTAGTATTAGAAAGACAAAAAGCTTTAAAGGCAATAACTAAAAAAATTGAAAATAATAATTAATAAAAAAATTTACAATTCAATAACCAATAAAAAATCATAAAAATATAAAAGAAAAAGACTGTTGAACAAAATATTTTTAATATACTTTGTCAACAGTCTGAAATAAAAACGTATTATAATACGTTTTTATTTTTTTGTTTATAATAGAATGTTAAAGTTTGTATTTCTATATAAATAGTCAAAAAGTTAAAAGATAACTTAAATAATATATTTTTCTGTTAAGAAATATAATCTGATAAAACATCCCAAACTTTTTGCGCATATATCTTTCTTTCACTAGAAAAAGGTAAAAATGTAAAATCTCCAATAGGATTTAAATCCTTTTGAATTTCATTTACAGCATCGTCAACTTTAGTAACAGCAATTTTATCTGCTTTATTTGCAATTACTATAAAAGGAAGTTCAGAACGAATTATATAATCATACATTAATCTATCATTTGCACCAGGTTTATGTCTAATATCTATTAAAAGTACAATTAAAGATATATTTTTTCTTACATGTAAATATTCATCAATAAATCCGTTTACTTTAACTTGTTCTTGTTTAGACATTTTACTATAACCATAACCAGGTAAATCTACAAAATAGAACTGTTCATCTATATTATAAAAATTAATTTGTCTGGTTTTTCCAGGTTCACTACTAGTTCTTGCTAGTTTTTTTCTGTTAATCATAGTATTAATAAAAGAAGATTTTCCTACATTAGATTTTCCTACTAATACTATTTCTGGTAATCCATTACTTGGATACTGCTTTGGACTTACAGCTGATATTTCAAATTTTGGATTTTTTACTTGCATAATTTTTCTCCTATAAACTATTTTTTCTTAGGCTCAATTTTTTCTAATCCGCCCATGTAAGGTCTTAAAGCTTTTGGAATATTTACACTTCCATCAGAATTATAATTGTTTTCAAGTAAAGCAATTAACATACGAGGTGGAGCAACAACAGTATTATTTAAAGTATGAGCATAATAATTTCCCTTTTCACCTTTAATACGAATTCCAAGACGTCTACTTTGTGCATCTGTTAAATTAGAACAACTTCCAACTTCAAAATATTTTTTTTGTCTTGGGCTCCAAGCTTCAACATCAACGCTTTTTGCTTTTAGATCAGCTAAATCTCCACTGCAGCATTCTAAAGTACGAACTGGAATATCTAAACTTCTGAATAATTCTACTGTATATGACCACATTTTGTCATACCATTTGTAGCTTTCTTCTGGTTCACAAACAACAATCATTTCTTGTTTTTCAAATTGATGTATACGATAAACACCACGTTCTTCTATTCCATGAGCTCCTTTTTCTTTTCTAAAGCAAGGAGAATATGATGTCATAGTATATGGTAAATCAGATTTTTTTAATATTTGATCTTTAAATTTACCAATCATAGAATGCTCGCTTGTCCCTATTAAATATAAATCTTCGCCTTCTATTTTGTACATCATTGCATCCATTTCTTCGAAACTCATAACACCAGTAACGACATCAGAACGAATCATATAAGGTGGTATACAATATGTGAAACCTTTGTTTATCATAAAGTCTCTTGCATAACTTAATACAGCAGAATGAAGTCTTGCAATATCTCCAATTAAATAATAAAAACCATTTCCAGCAACACGACGTGCAGCATCTAAATCAAGACCACAAAAACTTTCCATTATTTCTGCATGGTATGGAATTTCATAATCTGGAACTACTGGTTCTCCATATTTTTGAACTTCTACATTTTTAGTATCATTTTCACCTATAGGAACAGATTCATGCATAATATTAGGAATTTTCATCATTCGAGATTTTATTTCTTCTGCATATTTTTCTTCAAGTTTTTCATTTTCTACAAGTTCTTCATTTATTTTTTGAACTTGAGATTTAATATTTTCTGCTTCTTCTTTTTTTCCTGCTTTCATCAAATTACCAATTTCACTACTTAATGAATTTCTCTTACTTCTTAATTCATCACCATGTAATTTTACTTCTCTATTTTTTGTATCAAGCTCAATAACTTCATCAACTAAAACAAGTTTATGATCTTGAAATTTTTTCTTGATATTTTCTTTTACAATATCAGGGTTTTCTCTTAAAAATTTAATATCAATCATACAATTTCCTCCTAAATATAAAATTTATATAGAAAAAAATTACTATTATTTTAAATAATTTTTTTCTAAATCTTTTACAAGTTCAAATCTGTGTGTTTGGCCAGTAATATTGTCAGGTCTTTTGGAAATAGTGGATAAAAACATTTTTTCAGGTCTAATCCACAATTTCTTTTTATCTTCTCGTTCATAAAGAGTTTTATAAACAACCATTCTTTCGCCGAGTTTCACTATCATAAGCAACATCTTCTACAAAATAATAGTTTCCTTTAAAGTGTCTATACACTCTGCCTATTTGTACTTCTTCATTCATAAATTTGTACCTCCTTATAAGAAAATATATAAACAAAAACGTCCTTATGAAAAACATAAGGACGAAAAGTTTCGCGGTGCCACCTTAATTTATATATAAATATATAACTCGACAAATGCTTATAACCTAGCATTACCTGGTTTAGTTTTCACTAAAAGCTTCAAGAGGAGATTCTTAAATAATTTTATACTATTTTCACCAACCATAGATTCTCTTTAATAAAATTTTATTTAATACTAATCTCTTGTCAATCGCTTAATATTGTAAAGTATTTTATCATAGAATAGAAAATAATGCAATAAAAAGTTTAGAAATTTAGTAAGGATGTTTCATTGATAAAATAATTAATATATGATAACATATACTAAAATTTACTTAAGAAAAAATATAAAAGGGAGTAAATTAATGATAGAGGTAGCGTTATTAGGTGTTGGTGGTGTAAAATTATTATATAATTTAGAAAAAATAAAATCTATACAAACTAATCTAGATGAATCAACAAAAAGAAAGATATTAGAAGAGGGTATATATCATATAACAACAAAAGAAAATGCAGAAAATATTGTTAAATCTGGATTTATAATGCCATCAAAAGGAGCAGTAAATAATCATTTTTCAAAATCAAAAAATGGGTCAAGTTTTGCAGATTATGTTTATATGTTTGCAGGTAAACCAGATAAATTTTTGCTTAATAAAAATTTATCACATATAATTGATAGTAAAAGTGATGGAACTTTTTATGCGGTAAAACATACTCCAGATAAATATGAAATAGAAAACTATACTAAAAGACTTCAAGATGGAGCAGTAACATATGAAGGAAGACTAGATATAAAAAATAGTAATCCACAAATTGTAAGATTAAAATTAGAAAAGGGAAAAGTGGTAGAAATACCATTAGATAAAAAAGTAAAAAAAGATTCTAAAAAAGTAGAGATTTTTAAAAGGATAAAAGGAAAATCTGCATCTATATTAGCGACAGCAGCAGAGTTAAAACAAGCAGGAATGATTTACTTTGATAAAGAAAGAAAAAGTAAATTAAAAGAGTGCATAGCAAATAGAAAATTAGAAAATAAACTGTTAAGGCAATATAATCTAGAAAAAGCAAGAAAAACATTTTACATGGAACATGATAATAAAAAGTATGAGATATCAACAGAAAATGATAAATTTGTAGATGGAAGAATTTTATCAGAATTTAACTTATATGATGTAGAAAAAGATGAGTCAAAAAAAATATATACAGATAGGTTAGATGTTAGTTCAATTTCAAAAGAAAAGCTTGTAGAGTTTTTTGAAACTACAATTGATTATGATTTAGATAATAGTCAGTATATCGGAAGTCCAGAAGTAGTAGATGGAAATTTGATGGTAAAAAAAGACGAGGAATTTTCAAAACATTTTATAGCAAAACAGGAACTAAAAAAGGAAAATGATATAAAATCTGAAGAAATACTTAAAAGAGAAGAAAGGGCGAAAAAACAACTTGGGATTTTTAAAAAAATTTATGAAAAGACATCAATACAAACAAAAATAAAAGCAATACAAAGCATAAAAAATATTAGAAACAGAAAAAAAGAAAGAAATGAAGAAATAGAGTTTTAAAAAATAAATAATAAATAAAGAAAGGAGTATATGATATTTTTATCATATGAGAAGAAAATGAAAGAAAAATTTATACAATTATTAAGAAAAACAAATAGAGAAGGAATCGAAGATTTAATTAATTTTATAGAAGAAAAAACAGATTTTTTTACAGCACCTGCAAGCACAAGATTTCATGGAAGTCATGAAGGAGGACTACTAGAACATAGTATGAAAGTATACGAAATTTTAGATTATAAAATAAAAAATAATGTAATAGATTTACATGTTCCAGAAGATACTATAATTATAGTTAGTTTACTTCATGACATTTGTAAAGTGAATTTTTACAAAGTAGATTATAGAAATGCAAAAAATGCTAGAGGTGAATGGGAAAAAGTACCATATTATACAATAGATGATACAATTCCTTATGGACATGGAGAAAAATCTGTAATGATGCTAACAGAATATATAAAGTTAACATCAGAAGAAAAATATAGTATACGTTGGCATATGGGATTTTCAGAACCTAAAGAAGTTTACTCTTCGTTAGGAGCAGCATATAAAAAATATCCACTAGCATTATTAGTTAATGAAGCAGATTTAGAAGCTACATATTTTTATGATATGTAGAAAAATAAGAAAGGACTAAAATTTAAAATGAATAAATATATGGAAATTGCAAAGAAAAGTGCAAAACAAGGATTTAAAAGTAATGAAGGAGGTCCTTTTGGAGCTGTTATAGTAGATGCAAATGAAAATATAATTTCTACAGGGAATAATAAAGTATTAAAAAATAATGATCCAACAGCACATGCAGAAATTGTAGCAATTAGAAATGCTTGTGAAAAATTACAAACATACGACCTATCAAATTATATTTTATATACATCTTGTGAGCCATGTCCAATGTGTTTATCTGCAATTATATGGGCTAATATAAAAACTGTATATTATGCGTGTACAAAGGAAGATGCAGGAAATATAGGATTTAGAGATGATATAATTTATAAATATTTAGAAGGAAAAAATGAAAAATTAATAAATTTAAAGCAAATAGACAGAGACGAATGTATAGAATTATTTGAAGAATATAAAGAGGAAAATAAAAAAATATATTAAAATGTGTAATTAGCATAGTGTAAAAAATATATGTTATAATTATCTAAAAAATAAAATGTTGAAAATTATGTAAATTTATGATAAAATATAATTATGCATTTTTCAAATTTGACAGGAATTAAAAGTCAAAAAAGAAAAGTGGATTTGTCTAGCCCTTAGAAATAATAGGTTCTTTAAGGAGGTTTCTTATGAAAAACATGTTATTTCAAGCAAAGCAAATTCGGAAAATGGCTTATGAAGGCAAAACTAAAAATGAAATAATGTCAGAGTTAGGCCTATCAGAAGCACAATTCCAGTACAGGTTAAAAAAAGTCTATTCTGAAAGTGCTGTAAAAAGCCTAAGGAAGAAGCTTAAAACAAACCAAAAGAGAGCAAATGGTGTCACAGTTGTTCTTGATTCTTCCGCTATGGAAGATAAAGATATTGTGCAGTATTTGTTTTCGAAAGGCATTGGAAAAGTCATTTTGGCGGACCAAATTTTAGAGGAACTTGATCGGCATAAAACTGAGAAAAGTACCTTTGGAAAAAACATCCGAGAAACTTTGAGATTAGTAGCTTGTGACAAAGCAAGTGAAAAATTCAAAGTAGTTTTCTTAAAAAAAGCCACCAAAAAGGTGGACCATAATCTGCTTTATTTTTGCAAGGCCAGAAGAGATGAGGTCCTTTTGTGCACAGGTGACTACGAACAGGCTTGTTTGGCTAAAGGAATGAAAATCCCGTATCGGCTTAATGGCGAGCAATTTGAACCTTGTGCAAAAAAAGATTGCAATGAGCAGGAAATGGAAGCGAAAACTGTGGAAGAGCAAGAAGACACTAAAAGCACATCAAATCTTTTTAAAATCGCTGATATTACAATTAGTGGAAGTGAGATGTTGCTAAAAGTGCCGCAAGTTTACCAGCAAAGATATGGCTATATTGTTATCCGTGGAGGAAATATACAAGAGCCAGTTTCAAATGTAGTAAGAGTGAAACTGGGGGATGATATTATTCTCATGAGATATAATAAACAAAACAATGTTTTAGATGTATCTCAATATAGGATTACAAAATGCGATGTATCGGGACAGGGACTTTTCATTAAAAAGAAAAAAATTACTGATCCAAGCGTAGGAAAAATTAGAAAAGTATTTCCTGAATGCAATGCAGAAGTAGCCAAGAAAATGAGAAATTTGCTATTCTTTATAAGGAATTAGGCAAAGCCCCAAAGGAGCAGGAATTACTGCTCCTTAAATTATATTAAAGAAAATTTATAAATTATAAGAATTTGTAAATATATAATAAAAAAATGTAATAAATAGTAAAAAATATATTATTATGATATAATACATATATCATAAAAAGGGAGAAAGAAAATTATTATGAATTCTGCTATGAAAGATTTACGTATAGGACTTGTATTTTCTGGAGGTTTTGCAAAAGGTGCATATGAAATAGGTTTTTGCAAAGCAATTATGGAATATATAAAAATGGATAATATAAAGGCAGTGAGTGGAGCATCAATCGGAGCTATAAATGCATATGGATTTATTAATAACAAATTTGAATATTTGTGCAAAGTGTGGAAAAGTTTAGAATTTAGATCTGCTAAAGAATTTTTTGTTAAATCTGATAAAAGAAAAGTTATATATGATTATATAACTGATATGCAGTTAGATGAAATAAAGAAAAGTGAAGCAGCTTGTTACATAAATTATATAAAAGTGCCTAATATTACATTATGTTATAAAAATGTTAATAATGAATCAAGTGAAATTCAAAATGATTTTTTAAAAGCAAGTATTTCAGTGCCAGGTCTATATAATCCAATATTGGTAAAAGAAGACTATTATGTTGATGGAGCTTTTTTAGATAACACACCGATTTCACCACTAGCAAATGAAAATCTAGACTTGATATTTGTTTTAAGATTTGATCATGCAAGTGAAGAATATAATGATTTAAATACAAATGCAGCAATTATAGAGATTGTGTTTGAAGATGATAAAAAATTAAAAGATTATTTTTATTTTAATAGTAGTTTAACTAATAGATTAATTGAACAGGGGTATAAGAAATCAAAAGATATTTTAGAGGTTGTTTTTAAATATGGTGAAAATATAGAATATATAAAATCGATTGCTAAAATATATAATCAAGAGTCAAGAAAAAATTTAATTCCAAAAAGCGGAGAAGAGCTTGTGAATAAAATGAATAAGCTAAGAAAAATATTTAAAAATGAATATTTAGATGATGAAAATGAGAAGAATGATACCATATATGATAGTGTTAGAATGAGCTAATAAAAATCCACGGGTTTTACTCGTGGATTTTTATTAGTTGGAACTTATTTTAAGATAGTTTAGAATTTGTTAGAAGATAAAAGAATTTCAAGTATTAATTTAAATATATTAGAATGTAAATAAAAATGGACGCTGAAATAATAACAGCAATATATTAAATAATTTAAATATATGTTGAAATAACATATAACCAAAAATGTAAAAAGAAAAATGTTTGCATCAATAGAACCAATAATAATTAAATAAAAAACTCCATATAAAGTATAATAAAACCATAAATAATTGCAAATAATAAAAGAAAAGCTAAATATGGAGGAAAAATACTTATGAATTTAGGATTAGAATTATTAAAATTTGTAGTATATGCATTACTAATTGTAGTAATATCAAAATACATTTTAGTAAAACTTTTAAGAAAATTTGCAGAAAGTTTGAATTTGAAACCAAATACTGTTGGAAATATAGCAGGAATAGCAACCTCAGTGCCAGAACTTTTAACAGTATCATTCTCAGCTTTTGCAGGTTTTATAGGAACAAGTGCGTACAATATATTAAGTTCAAACATTATTAATTTAGTTCAATATATTTTTTCCATTTTCTTAAATAAAAATCAAAAGAATATAAAAAATAAAGCAATAAAAATTGATTTAGTGCTAGTATTAATCACAATAATTATACCGGTTATAATGCTAATTACTAGTTTAGATTTTAATATTAGTATAGTACCAATGTTTGTATTACTATTTATATTTTTTTATTACATTAATTCGAATGTGCATAAATTGTATTTAAAAAATGAAGATAAAGAGTTAGTAAAAGAGATAGAAAAAGAGATAAAGATAGTAAAGACAAAGAAAACAGCAATAATAATATATATTATATATTTAGTATTAACAGCTATAATGCTTTATATAGTGGGAAATTTATTAAGTGATACATTAACCAATTTATGTAATACATTTAATATGCCAGAGATAGTGCTTGGAATCGCATTAGGTTTTATAACAAGTATACCAGAATTAATTACTTTTTTTGAATCACAAAAGCATTATAAAAATGAAAATATTGGAGAATTAGGTGTAGTAGAAGCTACAAACAATTTGTTAACATCAAATGTTCTAAATCTATTTGCGATACAAAGTATAGGAATACTAATATATACAATTTTTACCTAAATATGAATAACTTCCTAAAAAATGAATATAATATTAGCAATAGTATATTCAATAAGGAGAGATAAGATGGAAAAAGAATATATAAAAGAAAGTACAATTAAAGAAAAAAGTGATAAAGAAAAAGATTTAGAATTAATAACTAGTATTATAAAAACTAAAAGTGAAGTCGAAAATGCAAGAAAAAATTTTGAATTTGCAGATGGAGAATTAATAGATTACTATTTATATTATATTAAAGCAAGTCAAGCGAAATTAAATTATTTATTAAAAAAAGCAAAAAAACAAGGGATTGCATTAGATATGATTAATGAATTGTATTTAAGAAAATTTAAAGTTGTGTAATATTTGTCCAAAATCAATCATAGTTATGAAATAAAGGTAGGGTGATTAAAATTGGAAACGAATATGATCATAACTTTTTTTTCATGCATTATTATATTATTCATAGTTGGGAGAATTTTCATATTACCATTAAAGAAAATTTTAAAGTTAATAGTAAATTCTGTATTAGGAGGAGTTTTAATATATATTATTAATTTTTGTGGAGCATCAGTAGGATTTCATATAGGGTTAAATATTGGGACTTCAATATTTGTTGGGATTTTAGGAGTACCTGGAGCAGTTTTTTTAATAATCTTAAAGCTTATGATATAAAGAATCAAAAAGTACTTTTAATTATGTACACTAATGTTGCGAAATTGCTGGATTTTTTACAATAAAGATGGTATAATTATAATAGATTGTTAAAAGTTCAGTCTGATTGTTGTTTTTTGAAGCTCTTAATAGAGCAACAATCCAGCAAAAGAAGAGTAGAAAGAGAGTAAAGCATGGAAGTAATTGTAAAAGTAATTTCGTTGAACTCTATTCAAATTGTTGGCAGATCTAACTTTGCTACAGATTTGGCTGTGAAATTACTTGTGCAAAAGGTTGCAGAATATGCAGCAATTGCAGAACGGTATGAAGCTGTTCCGTTGCAATCTGAGCAGGTTTATTGTCCGTATGCAAAAGTTGTGGTGCATGCTACTTACATGTTTAAGGATGAAAAGTCCTTGAACGATTTTGCAAGTGAATGCAACAAATAAAGCAGCGATCTTTACTAAAAAAGACTTAAAAAGTTTGGAATTTCCAAATCTTTTTGAGTCTTTTTCTATAATATTATAAAACAACTATTCAACTGTAACAGATTTTGCTAAGTTTCTAGGTTTATCTACATCCAATCCTTTATTTTTAGAAATATAATAAGAAATTAATTGCAAAGGTATAACAGAAAGAATAGGTGAGATAAGAGGATCTGTTTCTGGAATATTAATTACAAAATCAAAATTACTATTTGGTAAAGTTTGATTTGTAACGACTAAAGTTTTAGCGCCACGAGTGATTACTTCTTGTATATTGCTAATAGATTTTTCTACTAAATTTGGATCAGTAATTATACTAATAACTGTAATTCCATTTTCTATTAATGCAATAGGTCCGTGTTTTAATTCACCAGCAGCATATGCTTCAGAATGAATGTATGAAATTTCTTTCAATTTTAAAGAGCCTTCTAGAGAAGTATTATAATCGGTTCCTCTGCCTAAGAAAAACATATCTTTTTGTGTATATACTTTTTTTGCAAATTCTTTTATCTCTTCTGTATTATCTAATATAGTGTCTATTTTAGAAGGTAAATCTAAAATGTCTGCTTTTAATTTTTCTAAAACTTTTGAATCTGTAGTACCTAAAACTTCTGCAAAATATATTGCCAAAATTGCAAGAAGTACAACTTGTGATGTATAAGCTTTGGTAGAAGCAACAGCTATTTCTGGACCAGCATGAGTATATATAGTATAATCTGCCTCTCTTGTAATAGAACTTCCAATTACATTAGAAATTGCTAGTGTTTTGGCACCTTTAGTTTTTGATAGTTTTAAAGCAGCAATAGTATCTGCTGTTTCACCAGATTGACTAACATAAATACACAAAGTTTTTTCATCTATAATTGGATCTCTATATCTAAACTCTGAAGCTATATCTACAGTTACAGGAATATGACAAAGTTTTTCTATTAGATTTTTTCCAACTAAGCCTGCATGCATAGCAGTACCACAAGCTACTATGTATATTTTATTTATAGTAGAAAGATAATCTTTTGAAATATCTATATCATCAAAAAAGCAAGGTTCACCAAGTTTAAATCTAGAACCAACAGTTTCTCTAATTGAATTTGGTTGCTCAAAAATTTCTTTAAGCATATAATCTTCAAATCCACCTTTTTCAGCAGCTCCAGCATCCCACTCAATATTTTTAATAGGTTTATTATGTTCTTCTAAGCTGCTATCATAAAATCTAATATGATCAGTATATATAACAGCATATTCATTATCATTTAATAAATAAAAATCTTTTGTATAAGTAAGTAAAGCAGGAATATCTGATGCAATATGATTTTCTTTTTCTCCTTTGCCAATAACAAGAGGACTATCTTTTCGAACAACAATTATTCTATCAGGATAAAGAGGAGATATAACTTCAATTGCATAACTTCCTTTTAAATCGTCAATAGCTGATTTTACAGCTCTTAAAAATTTTTCATCGTCTTGTTTTTCATCTTTTGAAAAATAATAGTGTATTAAGTTTGGAATAACTTCTGTATCTGTTTGAGATAAAAATGTGTATCCATTTTTTATTAAAAAATCTCTTAATTCACTATAATTTTCAATAATACCATTATGAACAACAGCAAAACTATTGCTATTATCCATATGAGGATGTGAATTTTCTTTAGAAGGTTTACCATGTGTTGCCCATCTAGTATGAGCAATACCGAATAGTTCCTTCTAATTTATCTAATCCATCTAAGTTATATAGGTTTTTAACTCTTCCTTTATCTTTCATAACTTTAATGCCATCTTTTTCTAAAGAAGCAATTCCGACTTGAGTCGTATCCTCTATATTCTAAACATAAAAGACCATTAATCAAAATAGGATAAGCTTTTTTTTCACCTACATATCCAACAATTCCACACATAAAAAAATACCTCCATAAATTTGTTTTTTATAAGGTACGCAAAATAAATGTTACTAATATTAGCTTTGTTCTAATATTACTATTAGGTTTTAACTAATATATAATGACAGTAACTATATGCCATAGAGTCATCCGCCGAATATTTCGATAAACTCTAAACCTCGTCAACAATATTAACATTGTCCTGGCGCTTAAAACTAAAAATATCTCCTTTCGCTTTTTGTCTTCTTTTGCGTAAATTATAATTATGATATTATATTATCGTAAAAGAAAAAATGTTTCAAGTTTTTTTATAAAAAAAGAAAAAATAGAAAAAACGATTTTAGGGCTAAAGTAATATTAATTAAAAACTAAATAAATTTTAGTTTAAATAAAAGAAAGTTTAAAAATAAAATGAAATTGAAATTAATGTAAGATAAAAGGTTAAATGTAATTTTAAAAGATTAAAAAGTATAATTGAATGTTAAATTAATAGTACAATTCGTATTAAATGTTGATAAATTAAATGTTATGTGGTAGATTAAAAAGAAAGAATAAATTAAAAAATATTCTATAATGAGTATTTAACTTAAAATTTAATGAGTATGAGAAAGAACATTAAATAAAAAGAAGAGAGGAAAGTTATGTTTGATATAGAAACTGAATTAAAAAAATTACCACATAAACCAGGTGTATATATTATGCATGATAAAAACGATAAAATAATTTATGTTGGAAAAGCTATATCTTTAAGAAATAGAGTAAGACAGTACTTTAGAAAAAACAAAAAAACAAAAAGAATAGAAAATATGGTAGCTTTAGTAGATCATTTTGAATATATAGTAACAGATAATGAAGCAGAAGCTTTGATTTTGGAATGTAATTTAATAAAGAAAAATATGCCAAAATTTAATGTGTTATTAAAAGATGATAAAACATACCCATATATAAAAATAAATGTAAAATCTGATTATCCAGATGTATATATAACAAGAAGAATTTTAAATGATGGTGCAAAATATTTTGGACCATATGCAAGTAGTGGTAGTGCAAAGGAAATGGTAGATTTTATAAAAACTAAATTTAAAATAAGACAATGTAAAAGTTTTAAATATAAAGATAGACCATGTTTAAATTATCATATAAAAAAATGTTTAGCACCATGTATGGGTTATATTTCTAAAGAAGAATATAAAAAACAAATAGATGAAATCATAGAATTATTAGAGGGAAGAACAGAGAAAATACTTAAACAATTAGATGAGCAAATGAAAGACGCTTCACAAAAACAAGAATATGAAAAAGCAGCATATTTAAGAGATAAAAAAATTGCAATAGAAAGAATATCAGAAAGACAAAAAGTTTCAAATATATCTGAAAATGATATTGATGTAATTGGAATTGCTAGAAACGAACTAGAAGTTTGTATAGAAATTTTCTTCGTAAGAGGAAGTAAGATGATAGGAAGAGAACATTTCTTTTTTGAAGGGTTAAATGATGAAACAGATAGTGAAATTTTATCAAGTTTTATAAAACAATTTTATATGAATAGACCAATACTTCCAAATAAAATTATGATAAAAGAAGAAATAGAAGATAGAGAGCTTATAGAGTATTTGTTAACAAGTAGTATAGATAGAAAAGTAGAAATAAAAAGTCCTAAAAAGGGAGAAAAATTGCGACTTGTAGAGATGGCAGAAAAAAATGCTTTAATTACACTAAATAATAAAGAAAAAGATAAGTACAATGTAATAAATGAATTAAAAGAAGTTTTAAAAATGGAAAAAGTTCCAAGGAAAATAGAATGCTATGATATTTCAAATATATCTGGAACATATATGGTTGCAGGAATGTGTGTTATGTTAGATGGAATAATAAAAAAGAATCTATCTAAAAGATTTAAAATAAAAACTGTAATGTCACAAGATGATCCTGCATGTATGAAAGAAGTAATAGAAAGAAGGTTAATTCATTCTATAAAAGACCCAAAAAGTGGTTTTGGGAGAATTCCAGATGTAATATTTGTAGATGGAGGAATAACACAAATAAGAGCAGCAAAAGAAGTAATAAAAAAATTAGGTTTAAACATACCAATATTTGGAATGGTAAAAAATGATAAACACCAAACAAGAGCACTAATGGACGAAAACAGAAAAGAGTTAAAATTGTCTGAAAAATTAATGAACACAATAACAATGTTTCAAGATACAGTTCACGATACTGCAATAGGATATCACAAAAAGCTAAGAGATGCAGCTATAACAAAGTCTGAACTAGATGAAATAACAGGAATAGGAACAATGAAAAAAACAAGTTTATTAAAAAATTTTGGAAGTGTAGAAAAAATAAAAGAAGCGGATGTAGAAGAAATAGCAAAAGTAAAAGGAATAAATTTAGAATTAGCAAAAAAAATAAAAGATAAATTAGTAAATGGCGATGAAACAAACAAATAAATGAATAAGTTTTGGCTAAAGAAATAAAAATGCCAAAACTTATTCATTTATATTTTGGTTTAAAACAATGTTTAACTTGAAAAATATGGTATTTTTTGTTATAATAAAGTTTGTAATTTTATTCATAAAACTCAAACAATACGAATATATATTTAATATTAGCAAAAGAATAAAGGGGGAGTTTTATGGAATACACAAAAGATATTATATTTAGTGTAAAATATAATGAGGAGAAAGATTGTTTAGAATTAAAAAACAGTGGAAAAATTGAAAAGATTCACAACTTAATAAAAAGAAATAAAGCAATTTCTATAATTACTATAGTAAGTACATGTTTAATAATATGGGATATAATTTTAATTAATAATTTTATAAATTTATTAAATGAAATTTAATAAAAGAAAGGTAAAAAAAATGAATATAGCAAGTAATTGGAAAGATTATGAAATACTAGATATGGCAAATGGCGAAAAACTAGAAAGATGGAAAGATGTAATATTGGTAAGACCAGATCCACAAATAATATGGAAGGACAAGACTTTCAAGGACAAGTGGAATAAAGTAAATGCAAAATATATTAGAAGTAATACAGGTGGAGGAAAATGGGAATATAATAAACAAATTCCTAAAAGTTGGCAAATTAAATATAAAAATTTATGTTTTAACATAAAACCTATGGGCTTTAAGCATACAGGGCTTTTTCCAGAACAAGCAGTTAATTGGGATTGGATGATGAATAAAATAAAGAATGCTAAAAGAGAGATAAAAGTTTTAAATTTGTTTGCATATACAGGTGGAGCAACAGTTGCTTGTTTATCAGCAGGAGGAAGTGTATGTCATGTAGATAGTTCTAAAGGGATGGTATCTTGGGCAAAAGAAAATGTAATCTCATCTGGTTTACAAGATAGAAAAGTAAGATATATTGTTGATGATGTTGTAAAATTTGTAAATAGAGAAATAAGAAGAGGAAATAAGTATGATGCAATTATAATGGATCCGCCATCTTATGGAAGAGGTGCAAATGGTGAAGTATGGCAATTTGAAGAAAATATATATGACTTAGTTAATTTATGTACAAAAGTATTGTCAGATAATCCATTATTTTTCTTAATAAATTCATACACAACAGGCATATCAAGTACTGTTCTAGAAAATATATTGAGAATAAATATAAACAAAAAATATAAAGGGACTTTTAGCAATGGGGAGATAGGTCTTCCTATGACAGATTCTAAATTAATATTACCATGTGGAATATATGGTAAATGGGAGAAATAAAATGCAAAATTTACATGTAATATATGAAGATAATCATATTATTGTAGTAGAAAAGCCTGTTAATATACCTTCGCAAGGAGATAAAACAGGAGATAAAGATATGCTAACAATAATAAAAGAATATATAAAAGAAAAATATAATAAACCAGGAGATGTATATTTAGGTTTAGTACATAGATTAGATAGACCAGTAGGAGGAGTAATGGTATTTGCCAAAACATCAAAAGCTGCTTCTAGGTTGAGTGAACAAGTAAGAATAAAAGAATTTAAAAAAACATATCTAGTAATAGTAAATGGAAAATTTGATAAAAATAAAGGAATATTAGAAGATTACTTATTAAAAAATGAAAAAAATAATATGAGTAAAGTTGTTAAAGAAGGAACGAAGAATTCAAAGCTAGCAAGTTTGGATTATGAAGTGCTTAAATATAATGAAGAGATTAACTTGTCTGTTTTAAAAATCAATTTACATACAGGAAGACATCATCAAATAAGAGTACAACTATCCAGCAGAAATCATAGCATTTATGGTGATCAAAAGTATGGTGGAAGAGGACATGGAAAACAGATTGCATTATGGGCATATAAACTAACAATAAAACATCCGATTACTAAAGAAGAAATGGAGTTTAAATGTCTTCCTAAATATGAAGGAAGTTGGAAAATACTAGAAGATATAAATTTACAATAAAAATATTTTAAAAATTATAAATTGCTTATGGAAATTTCAAAACACAAAAATTAATTTTATGTAAATTTTATGAAAATAATAAAAAACGATACAAAAATACAAATACAATTTTTTGTGTCGTTTTTTGATGTTTTTGTAAACAAAAAGAAACAATTTTAAAATTAAATAGTATTATTAGTTTAAGAAATAAGTGAGGTGACAAAATGATTGATAAATTTTGTACATATCTAACTAATAAAATTAGAAAAGAAATGCCAGAGGTAGATGACGAAAGGGCAGAAGTAATAAATTATGGAATACAACTAATTATAGGAGAAATACCTAAAATAATATTACTTTTTGCAATAGCATTTATATTAAGAGTTGGATGGTTAACTATGTTTGCTTTTTTTGCAATACTACCATACAAAAAATATTCTGGTGGATTTCATTTAAAAACTCATTTAGGTTGTATAGCAGGAACTTGCTTATTTTATTTTTTTACAGTGTATATGAGTAAATATTATATATTTGATTCATTATATTTAAAATATATTATTATTTTATTAGTATGGGGATTTTCTATAATAATGATAAAGCTATATGCACCAGCAGATACAGAAAATTTACCAATATTAAGTAAAAAAGAAAGAAAATATAAAAAAGTTATGTCATATATAACTTTAACAGTTACTTTATTAGTAGCAGCAATAATAAATAATAATGTATTATCCAATATTCTTCTATTAGGAACTTTCTTACAAACAATATCAATAACCAAAATAGCATATAAAATAACAAGAAATAAATATGGATATGAAGCTTATAACAACTAGAAGAAAAGACAATTGATATATAAGCTATAAAATATTAGTGTTAATAATTACATTGCCGGCAAATGTATTATTAAATAAATAAAAATGAGGGGGAATTTTTATGTTTAAATTTCTAGCAAAAGTGGCTGAAAAATATGCAAAAACTACAAATACTGCATGCTTTATAGTGGGGATATTACATCAACCAAAAATGCCAGCATCTTTAATAAAAAAAGATTAAAATTAAATAAAATATATAGATAAATAAAAACTCTAATATTAAAATATATTAGAGTTTTTGTTTATCTTGTAACAGGTTCTTTAGAAGGTTTAAAATACATTTCGAATTGTTGGCTAAAATATTTGTCATTTTTAGTTGTGTATAAATTTAAATTTTCATTTCTTTTTAATATTTCTCTAACTTTCCATAAACCAAGACCAGTATTTCCTTTTTTTGTAGTGTATCCCTTTTCAAATATTATATCAATATTAACATCTTTGTTAGAATATGTATTTTCTATAATTACTACTTGTCTATTTCTATTTGGTTCTGTGCGCATAATAAGATTTATTACTTTTTCATCACAATTTTTAGTAGCTTCAATAGCATTATCTAAAAGAATGCCAAGAATTCTAGTAAAATCATAAATTTTAGCATTTAAGTTATTTAAATCTAAGAATATTTCTAAATTTATTTTTATACCATATGCATCAGCTAGATGGTATTTTGTTGCTAACAAATTATATATTGAAGGATTATTAATAGTATCTGGATTTAAAGCACTTAAATTATTTGTTGTTTGACAATCTGATAAAAGTTGAGAGTAATATTTTTTTAGACCTTCCATATCATTTGTATGAATATATCCACCAATACCAGTTATTATATTTGCAAAATCGTGTTTAAAAGAACGAATATTATCATGTAAAATTGTTAATGTTTTATTATATAATTTAATCTCTTCTAAATTCATTTCGGTTTCTTCTAATTGGTTTATTTTGGTAAAGCTAACAAAGCTTATAATAAAATATGCAATTAAACTAAAGAAATTTAATACAGTAATAAACCAAGGAAGATTGTTGCTATAAAAATTTATTAAATAAAACTGTGAAACTATAACAATAACTGCTAATATACAATTAACAGATATAATAATTTTACTTCTTTTATTCATTGTTTCTAATAGTTTGATATTAAAATTGAAATGTTGGCATAATTTAGAAATTAAATAAATAGTTAAATATATAAGTAATGTTACACTAACTCTAAAAATTGGAATATGTACTAATGTATCCCATGTCGTTTTAAAAAGTATAAAATAAATTTTACTATATATATATTCAAGTGAAACACTAATAGAAAATTGTAAAATTAATGCAAGAAGTCCTTTTAAAAAAGTTGTTTTAAAAATCTTAACTATTAAAACTAATGTTAAAATCATATTTAAATATGTAGCTAATGGATTTTTAAAAATAACTCTTATAATAAAAGCTAAAATAGATAAAGATAAAACATATTGAATTTTTTGCTTTTTTGTTGATTCAATATTTAAAATCGTTGTAAATAATATCATTACTACATAAGCATCAATAAAGTACATAGGAATAGATATAATATTAATCAATTCATCATTTGTAGTAGTTAGTGCAGTCCACACAGTATTTAATGTTTCCATCATGACGTAAAACCTCCATAAAATTATTTTTATATTTAGGACCAATAAAACACTTACAATTAGTAGAGTTTCCAAAAAGAATAGTATTACTACTTATTTGTAAATCACTTATCTTATGTATGTTGGCAATATATGATTTGTGGCATCTAACAAAATTTTCAGGTAATAAATTAGAAATCTTATTAAAAGAACTATAAGATTCATATTCGCGTGAATCAGTATAAAAGATTAATTTCATACCATCTTTTTTTATATAGCGAATAGAATCTATATTTATAATTGTATTTTTATTATTAATTTTTATAAATTTTTTTGGTTTTAAAGACATATCTTCAAATAATCGTAAGACAGTATCTTCTAATCTTTCTAATGTTATAGGTTTTGATAAAAAATCAAATGTTTTACATTTATAGGCAACTAAGCCATATTCTAAATGACCAGTTGTAAATATTATATAAATTGTTTTATTTTCTTTTCTAATTAAATTTGCAACTTCTAGTCCAGACATTTTGGATTTTAATTCTATATCCAATAACAAAACATCTACTTTGTTATTAGAAACATATTCAATTATCTCATCATATTTTGTAGAAGTAAAACCAACTTCAGCAGACAAATTATTTTTTATAAAAATTGATTCTAGCATCTTACTTAATTTTGCAACAATAATCTCATTATCATCACATAAAACAAAATTTAACATAAAATACCACCTGTATTATAATAAAATAACAACTGAAAATACTTAAAAAATCGACAAAAACAGGATAATTACCTTATATTTCCAGTTAATAACATTCAATATAATCTAAAAATGGCAAAATGTCAAGAGTATTATAGTTATATTATAGATTTTGTCGAAAAGTGAAAGTGCTTTAAATCAAAGAAATATCTAAAACAAATTTTAATAAAATCAGATAAAGTATTGTAACAAAATAATAAAATATGATAGGATTATAAAAAATAAATTAAGGAGGAAAAATTATGCCTACGAATGCAAATGTTAAATTAGTAAAAAAAGAACAATTAAAAGAAGATATTTTTAAATTTACTTGTGAATCAAAAGAAATATCAAATAATGCAAAGCCAGGACAATTTGTGGAAATAAAAATTTCTGAAAGTTATGAACCATTTTTAAGAAGACCAATAAGTATTTATAATGTTAACAAACAAGATAATTTATTTGAAATTATTTTTCAGGTAAAAGGTAGAGGAACCAATTTTTTATCTAAGCTTGAAGAAGGTGATTTTATTGATGTTGTTGGTCCACTTGGAAATGGTATTTTTAAATTAAATGGACATAAAAATGTAGCAATAATAGGAGGCGGTATAGGTATTTTTCCTTTATACGAGTTTGCAAAAGAAGCGCAAAAAGAAGCAAACACAAATATCTATTTAGGATTTAGAAGTAAAGATTTTGTAGTTTTAGAAGACGAATTTAAAAATGTAGCTAACAATTTAATTATAACTACAGATGACGGAACATATGGAAATAGTGGATTTGCAATCAACTATTTAGAAAAAGATTTAAATGAAAAGAATATAGATGCAATTTATGCGTGTGGTCCACTTCCAATGTTAAAAGCAGTAAAAAAACTTGCAGAAAGTAAAAATATTTTTTGTCAAATATCCTTAGAACAAAGAATGGCTTGTGGAGTAGGCGCTTGTATGGGATGTTCTGTAAAACTAACTACAGAAGCTGTTAATTATGCAAGGGTTTGTAAAGATGGTCCAGTATTTGATAGCAAAAGTGTAGAAATTTAATAAAGGAGGAAAAAAATGAATACAAGTGTAGAGTTTGCAGGTATAAAAATGAAAAATCCAGTTACAGTTGCATCTGGAACTTTTGGATATGGAGATGAATTTTCAGAATTTTTTGATTTAAGTAAATTAGGCGGAATAATTACAAAAGGAACATCATTAAAACCAAGACCTGGAAATAAGCCACCAAGAGTTTGTGAAACAGCTAGTGGAATGATAAATGCTATTGGTTTACAAAATCCAGGAATAGAATATGCAATGGAGCATTTATTTCCAAATCTTAGAAAATATGATACAGCAATAATTGTAAATGCTATAGGAAGTTCTTTAGATGAATATGTAGAACTTTGTAAAATATTAAATAAAGCAGATATAGATGGTGTGGAATTAAATTTATCTTGTCCAAATGTAAAACAAGGATGCTTAGCTTTCGGTACTACATATGAAGGTGTAAAAGAAGTAACATCTGCTGTTCGTAAAGTTTTAGATAAACCTCTTATAGTAAAATTAAGTCCAAATGTAACAGATATTACACTTACTGCTAAAGGGGCAGAAGATGCAGGTGCAGATGGAGTATCATTAATTAATACATTTACAGCAATGGTTATAGATATAAATAAAAGAAAACCAGTATTAGGAAATAACACTGGTGGATTATCAGGACCTGCTATAAAACCAATAGCAGTAAGAATGGTATATCAAGTTGCTAATGCAGTAAAAATACCTGTAATGGGACTTGGCGGAATTATGACAGGTGAAGATGCTATAGAATTTATGCTAGCAGGAGCAAAAACTGTTTCGGTAGGTACAGGAAATTTCTATACACCAGATACAAGTATAAAAGTTGTAGAAGGAATAGAAAATTATATGAATAAATATAAAATAGAAGATATAAATAGTATAATTGGTGCTGTTGAGATGAATTAAATTATAAAAAAGAAACATTTTTTATAAAAGAACTTTCTTTGTTCATTTAAAATTAATGTTTCTTTTTTTTTTACTTTTATCTATCCATATCAAAATTTTTTTTATTTTTATTTAAAACTTCAACGTTAGGTTTTTTATTTTGATGCTTTACTGGAGAGCTTTTTAATAATTTTGCTGATTCTAAAACATATTTTCTCATTTCATCATCTTCAAGAGTTTTTGAAGCTTCTGGGGTTAAAGGAATATCAATATTAGAAGCTAAACTTGAATGATTAGATGTTGTAGTATCTATATTGCTAACTGAATTAGTATGAATTGTTTTTGTTTGAACTCTTCTAGTATGTGGTCTTGGAGAATTTAAAAAAGCAAGTGCTTCATGAATATCTTGATTTACTTTATTTTTTTTATTTTCTTCTTCAAGCTTTTGAGCTTGGGTTTTTTCTATATCTTGTCTTTGCTTTTCTTCAAATGTAACTAAATCTCCAGTATCGGATTTTGTCATATGAGATGATCTAAATTTGTTTTTTAAAAATTCTTTTATATCCATAATAATCTCCTTAAAAAATAATATGAGTATATTATAACATATTTACATAATATTGTAAATGTATTACAGTAAAATTGTTGAGTGTAGTTATAATAGAAAAATATATAGTTAGTGTGAATTTATTAATAAAATATTATGAAGAATAGTTGTTTAACACATAAATTAAAAAAATTTAAATATATATTTATTATAAAATTATAAGAAGGAGACAGTAAATATGGAAAAAATACAAAAAAGTATAGTGTATTGTTTTAGTATAATTTGCATATTTGTATTTACATTTTGTGTGGCAAAACTTAATAATACAAGAGAGCTACAAACAATACAAACAAATGGAACATTAGAAAATATAGATAGCTTAAGTAATAAAAAAATTGGATGGGGAATAAAAAGAAATGATAACCATGAACAACCTGATGTAGGAAAAATTAATAAACAAATATTAGACAAATATGAAGGATATTCTATCGGCAATAAAGATTCAAAAAATGTATATTTAACTTTTGATGAAGGGTATGAAGCTCGGATATACGGAAAAAATTTTAGAAGTATTAAAACAAAACAATGTAAAAGCAACTTTCTTTATAACAGCACACTATGTTAATACTGAACCAGAATTGGTGCAAAAAATGATAGATGAAGGACATATTATAGGAAATCATACTGTAAATCACAAAAGTATGCCAGACTTAAACACAGATACAATAAAAAAAGAAGTTATGGATTTACATACAAAAATTTATGAAAAATATAACTATGAAATGAAATATTTAAGACCACCCAAAGGAGAGTATAGTGAAAAAACAGTAGCATTTACCAAGAGTTTAGGGTATACAACAGTAATGTGGAGTTTTGCATATGATGATTGGAATGAACAAAAACAAGGAAGAGAGGATGTAGCAAAACAAAAAATATTAGATAATGTGCATAATGGTGCAATTATTTTATTACATGGAAATTCAAAAGATAATACAAATGTATTAGATTATTGTATAAAAGAAATAAAAAATATGGGGTATGAGTTTAAAAATTTAGATGAATTTGAAAAATAGGAGATATAAAAGGTATAGGTAGGCAAGAAAAATTTGACTTGTCTACTTTTTTAATAAACTATTAAAATTATTATATTTGTACCAAAGTTCTAAAAGAAGAATAAGTTTAATAAACTAGTATTGTAAAAATAAATGTATGTAAAAAATGTAAAAGAGGAGAGAAAGAGTTTTGAATAAAAATAATAAAAAAAGTAAGTTAAGTAGATTAGATAAAGTGCTCGAAATGCCAAAAGAAATTTCGTCAAATGAACCTAAAATTACGATTTTAGGATTTAATCAAATGCTAATAGAAAATTATAAAGGAATCTTAGAGTATCAAGAATTTTTTATAAGAGTAAATACATATATAGGTATTTTAAATATTAATGGTTTTAATTTAAATCTAAGTGAAATGACAACAGATGATATTTTAATTACTGGTAAAATTGAAAGTTTAGACTTTGAAAGTATGATAGATGAAGAATAGTATGAAATTTTAATTTGGTATTTTTAAGTATGAAAACAAGGGGTAATAAAGACTAAGGAGGAATAAGTTTGTATATAAAAATATTATTAAACTATATTTTGGGCTATGTAAATATATTAGTAGAGGGATTTTTTACAGAAAGATTTATAAATACATGTATAAATAAAAATATATTCTTATTTAATATAAAAAGAGATAAATCTACAATTATATATGCAAATGTAGGAATCTTTGACTTTAAAAATGTTGTTAAAATTGCAAAACAAAGTAAATGTAGAGTAAAAATACAAAGAAAAAGTGGTCTACCATTTTTGTTTAATAGATATAAAAAAAGAAAAATATTTGCTATTGCTTTGGTAAGTATTATTTGTGTAATAATATATCTATCAAATTTTATATGGAATATAGAAATAGTAGGAACTGATAAAATAAATCAAAATGAACTTATTAAGACTATTAATAGTGAAGGACTAACAATAGGAAAATTAAAAAGAAAAGTGGATTTGAAAAGTATAATTAACAAAATAAGATTAGACAGAAAAGATATAGCATGGATAGGGATTGATTTAAAAGGTACAAATGCAATTGTGAAAGTTGTAGAGGCAGATGCTAAACCAGAAATAATAAAAGAAGATGAATACTGTAATATTGTTTCAGACAAAGAGGCAAGTATAATAAAAGTTAATGCACAAAATGGAACAGTATTAGTAAAAGAGGGAGATGTTGTGAAAAAAGGAACACCACTAATTGCAGGATGGATGGAAGGAAAATATACAGGAACTAGATATGTTCATGCAGAAGGAAGTGTTGAAGCAAAAGTATGGTATTCTCATAAAGAAAGAATATATTATAAACAAGAGGAAAAATTAAGAACAGGAAATGAAGAAAAAAAATATACATTAAATATAAATAATTTTGAAATAAATTTGTATAAAAAGCTTTCAAATTTTGAAAATTATGATACAATAAAGGAGCAAAAAAAATTAAAACTATTTTCCAATCTTTATTTACCAGCAGGGCTTATAATAAGCAATAATTATGAAGTTGTAAATAACAATATAGTTTATAATCAAGATGAAGCAAAAGAAATTGGAATTGTAAAATCAAAAGAAGAGTTAGATAAAAATTTAAAATCAAAAGAAGATTTATTAAATACATATATTAATACATATCCAAATGAGGAATATATTGATGTAGAAGTTATATATGAGATTAAAGAAATAATTGGTACTAAAGAAAAAATAGTATTTTGAAAGGATGAGGGATATGGAAGGAAAAAGTCTTAGAGTATATAATACAGAAAGAACGTTTTTTTCTAAAATTACAAATACTATAACAAAGTTATTAATACCTACTAAAGTTGGTATTAATGGAATGCTGATTTCAATAAAAAGAAATAGTTTATTAAAAGCTTATGAGAATTTTGCTCTAAGCAGCAACTTAGAAGAGGAAAAAAAAGAAGCGCTTTCAAAAAAATATGAAGATATTTATGCATTATATTTAGATGCAATAGATAAAAATATAGTAGATTCTGTTTATAAAAAGGTGAAAAATAACACAGCTACAGAATTTGAAAAAGATGCACTTTCTAGATATTATTTAATAGTTCATTTGAAAGAAAATGATTATACAGAATATAAATATAGAAAACAAAAATATTTATTAGAATTAGATTATCAAACTGTTTTAGAAACGGGAAAAGATAAAACGGTAGAAAAATATAAGAAGTTTTACTGTTATAAAATGGAAAATATTTATAAAGGTATATTAAAATATTATTCAATAAAACTTGCAGATAATTTAACACTAGTTGCTAAAGATGAAATCTATAACAAAATTTTTAGCACATTAGAAGAATATATATCTAATATATTACCATTAAAATTTAAAGAGAATAATACTGAACTATATAAAGAGATAACTAATGAATATGAAAGCTTTGAAAAATATACAGTTGGTAAACTAGACCAAAATGAAATAATAGAAAAAAATATGATTTTATTAGGGATAAGCAGAAGATTATTTACACATAGTTTACCATTATCTGTTGCAGAACAATGTTATATAAAATTATTAAAAGACGTTAGAAGTTTAATTGTAGATACAAGAGTGATAAAAAAACAAGAAAGAGCATATAGTTTATTAATAAAATTAATAGAAGAATATAATGTAAAATTATTGTCTACAAAAGTTTATTGGGACAAGCCAAATTTAAGACAAGAGTATAGAAAGTTTTGGGACAAGTATAAAGAATTAGAAAGCTTAAAAGAAATAGATGAAGAAAAATATCTTAAAGAAAAGGAAATTTTATTTATTTCAAATGATTTAAAGCAAGTTTTAAAAAATGAAAATAAATATTTTAAGATAATTAAGTTCTATAAAAATAGATTAGTAGAGCTAGGTGTTATGAGAAATTTAAAAAATTCTTGTAATTCTTATGCGGGAATATATACAAAACAAAGAGTACATTAATCTTTGTGAAAGGAAATATATTATGAAAAATTTCGTACAAATAAATTATAACAATATAGAAGAAAATGAAGAGTACAATAAAATTATTAATACAGTTGTAAAAAAATGTTTTGAAGAAGAAGGATTAGATAATATAAAAATATATATAAACATAATATTAACAAATCCTGAAGAAATAAAAAGAATAAACAAAGAATATAGAAATATAGATAAAGAAACAGATGTATTATCTTTTCCAATGTTTCAAAAAGAAGAAATAGAAGGATTAATAAAGAAAAAAGAAAACATTGTTACAGATATACTAGGAGATGTTGTGATTTCTATTCCAAGAGTTTATGAACAAGCAGAAGAATATAATCATAGTTTTGAAAGAGAACTTTCTTATATGGTTGTTCACGGTTTTTATCATCTAATGGGATATGATCATATGGAAGAAGAAGAAAAGAAAATTATGAGACAAAAAGAAGAAAATGTCTTACAAAAATTAAATATAACTAGATAAGGTAGGTTATATGGAAAAAAAAGATAAAAATAAAGAACAAAAGTTGTCAAATAGTAATTTCATAGATGCATTTAAAAATGCAATAGAAGGACTAATTTATGCAACAACCACACAAAGTAATATAAAAAAACAATTAGTAATAGCTGTTGTGGTTATGATACTTAGCTTATTTTATAATTTTACTACAACAGAGTTTTTATGTTTGATGTTTGCAGTAGTGTTTGTAATATTTGCAGAAATGGTAAATACAGCAATAGAAACAGTTGTAGATTTATATACAGATTTATATCATCCAAAGGCAAAAATAGCCAAAGATGTTGGGGCTGGTGCAGTACTTTTAATGTCTATAAATTCAGTTATAGTTGCGTACTTTTTATTTTTAAGAGAAACAGATCTTAGTAAATTTGGTGAAAGTATATTTAAAAATATGATAAATTCACCAGTACATTTAGCTTTTGTTGGTATAATGTTAACAGTTATTGCAGTAATATCTGTATTTGCAAGTTCAAAATCTAATAAACACAAGTTTATAAATTCAAAATTTGTACCAAGTGGACAATCTGCTATTTCTTTTGCTATTTTAACAGCAATAGGAATTAATACAAAAAGTTTACTAGTATTTGTATTATCTTTGATTTTAGCTTTAATGGTACTAGAAAATAGAATGGAAGATAATAAAAAGTCTTCGTCAGAAGTTATATTTGGATGTTGTATGGGAGTTTTAATTGTTTTATTAGTTTATGGACTAACTGTTTTTAAATTATAAAATAAAAGGGGGATAAATTGTGGAGAAAAAGAGTACAAAAATACTAATAGCAATAGTTGTTATATTAGTTATTGCTGTAGGAGTGCTATTTGCTATAAAATTAGTAAAAGAGAAAAATAAAGGTGAAGATCAAGTAATATCATTAGGAACAGACACTTTAGGTAAACAAGATGAAGAGAGAACCAAACAAGATGTTAATATATTTTCGGGTGATGATAGACCAATAGCTATAATGATAGATAACCATAAAGGAGCACTTCCACAAGCTGGATTAAATGATGCATATATTGTTTACGAAATAATTGTTGAAGGTGGAGAAACAAGACTTATGGAAGTCTTAAAAGGTAAAAATTTAGAAAAAGTAGGACCAATAAGAAGTTCAAGACATTATTTTTTAGATTATGCTTTAGAAAATGATGCAATATATGTACATTATGGTTGGAGCCCACAAGCCAAAAGAGACATTAGTAAGTTAAAAGTAAATAATATTAATGGAATAACAGAAAGTGCAACTGATTTTTGGAGAGTAAAAGATAAATCAGCACCGCATAATGCAGTAACATCTACTAAAAATATTTTAAATATAGCCCAAAATAAAGGATATAGTACAACATCAAATAAAAAGAGCGTTTTAAATTATGTGTCTGATGATGTTGAGCTAGATGGTGATGAGCAAGAAGCAAATAGTTTCTCTATAAAATATTCAGATTATAACACAGCAAGTTATACATATAATGCAGAAACAAAAAGATATCTAAGATATACAAGAGGAATAAAACAAGTTGATTGGAATACAAATGAAGATGTAACAGTTAAAAATATAATTATTACATTTGTAAAAAATACAACTTTAGATGATGGAGAGAATAAAGGTAGACAAACATTAGATAATGTTGGAACAAGAGATGGATATTATATTACAAATGGAAAAGCTATAAAAATAAAATGTGAGAAAAAGTCTAGAACAGAACAAACTGTATACAAAGACTTAAATGGAAATGAGATAAAAGTTAATGACGGAAATACATTTATTCAAATTTGTCCAATAGATGCAGAAGTCACATTTAAATAAAATAGGAAAGTGTTCAATATGTAAATTTATAATTTCATTTTGAATACTTTTTTTATAAGAAGAAAGTTTTTTATAAAAAATAGCTATTTTGACTTTAGTATTTTCATGTGTTAGAATAAATTCAGAAAATAATTTAGATAAACTACTATTTTTTACAAAATTAGCAATAATATAGATATATAATAAGATAGAAAAGTGTGGAGGAAGTATGGAAGAAAAATTCAAATCAGGATTTGTTTCAATGGTTGGAAGAACAAATGTTGGAAAATCAAGTATTATAAATGCATTAGTAGGAGAAAAAGTAGCAGCAATAGCAAATAAACCACAAACAACAAGAAATGCAATAAGAGCTATAGTAAATAGAGAAAATTTGCAAATTATTTTTATAGATACACCAGGAATACATAAACCAAAATCAAAACTAGGAAATGCAATGGTAGAAACTGCTTTTGGAACGATAGGTGATGTAGATGTAATATTGTTTGTAATTGAAGCTACATCAGACGAAATAGGAAAAGGTGATAGAATAATATTAGATAAAATAAAAGAAGCTAAAAGAAAAACTATTTTAATTATAAATAAAATTGATTTAGTAACAAAAGAAAAGCTAGCTAAAATAATTAATTTATATAAAGACGAATATGATTTTGAAGCAATTATTCCTGTTTCTGTTACAAAAAATAAAAATATAGAAGATATTATAGATGAAATAAAAAAGAACTTAAATGAAGGTCCTGCATATTATGATATAGAAGAATATACAGACCAAACAATGAGACAATTAGTAGAAGAAACAATTAGAGAAAAAGCTTTAAAACTTTTAAATGACGAAGTTCCACATGGTTTATATATTGAAACTGAAAAAATGAAAAAAAGAAAAACTATAGATAAAAAGCCGATTTATGATGTTGAAGCAACTATATATTGTTTAAGAAATTCACATAAGGGAATTATAATAGGTAAAGGTGGAAATATGTTAAAAAAAATAGGAACATATGCAAGACAAGACTTGGAGAAAATGCTTGATACAAAAATAAATTTAAAATTATGGGTTAAAGTTAAAGAAGATTGGCTTAATAATGATAAAATAGTAAAAAAATTTAAACCAGAATAAAAAATTTTAAAAATTAGAATAATTTTTAGCAAAAAAGCAAAAGATAAGACTAAAGTTATAATTTGTTACTTTATGATAAGGAGTGATTGCACATGATAAAACAATTAGCATGGAATACTTTTAAAAATACTGGTAATATAGATACTTATTTAGAACTAATTGAAGTAGAAAATATAGAAAAAAATTTAAAGGTGAATGAATATGGGGATAATAAAAACCAAGGGGATAATTATATCGGAAAACAACATGTCTGATTTCGATAAAATGGTTACAATATTAACTCCTACAGGAAAAATTGGGTGCGCTGCAAAACGGAGCAAGAAGACCTAAAAGTTTGCTTATGGCAGGCACTCAATATTTATGTTTTGGAGAATATATGATTTTTAAAGGAGCAAACTCATATCACATAAATTCATGTGATACAATAGAAATATTTTATCCAATTAGAATAGACTTAGATAAGCTAAAATATGCAGCACATATAACAAAAATAATTAATGATGTAACAGATGAAAACCAAAATACATATAAGATATTACAATTAGTATTAAATACTTTATATGTAATATCTGAAACAGATAAAAATTTAAGTTTAGTATTATCTATTTTTAAACTTAGATTATTATGTTTTTTAGGGTTTACACCAAGAATTAGGGAATGTACAAACTGTAAAAGAGATGATAAAATTTCATATTTTAGTTTAGAATCAAATGGATTTAAATGTGTGGAATGTGGAAAAGTTGATAAGTCTTGTATACCAATAAATGAAGCAACAGTAAATGCAATAAAATATATAGTAATGGCACCTGATAAAAAAATATTTTCATTTAATGTATCAGAAGAATCACAAAAAGAACTAGAACTTATTACTAAACTATATATGAATGATAAATTAGAAAAAGAATATAAATTAGAAGAGTTATTTTAAAATTGAGCAAATAATAAATGAAATGATAAAAATGAATAGGCAAACAGAGGGAAGAGTTTGTTTGTTCATTTTTTGTGTTTGGAGTTAGTTAAAGTTTATGTTTTTTTTCGTAAATTGCTATAAAAAACAAATATTATATTTTTTACTAAAAGTTTATTAATTATAAGTAAAATTAGTAAGTTTTAAATAAAGTAAAAGTTAAAAGTATTAAAAATAGTAGAGGAGAAACAAAAGAAAAAGAATTACTTAACAAGATAAGCATAGAAAAACAAAGAAAACGAGAGCAAATAAAAGAATATAAGAGAAAAATATAAATACCACAAAGAAGACTGCTAAAATTTGACAATATTTGTAATATATGATAACATATATGATATTATGTATAGTATGAAAGAAGGAATAAAATGACCAAATTTTACGATTGGAGAAATGAAATAAAAAAAGAAGAATTAGAAAATATATCAAATATAATAAAAGAAAATGGGGTTGTGATATTTCCAACAGAAACTGTTTATGGAATGGGAGGAAATGCTTTATCTGAAGAGGCAATAAGAAAAATTTATAGTATTAAGGAAAGACCAAAAGAAAAAGCGCTTAATATATTAGTAAAAAATGTATCTGAAATAGAAAAGTATGCAGAGATAACAAACGATTTAGAAAGAAAAATAATAAATAACTTCATGCCAGGACCTATTACTATAATTTTAAAAAAGAAAAAAAGTAATATTTGTAAATTAATAACAGCTAGTAATGACACTATAGGTATTAGAATACCAGATAATAAAATTGTTAAAAATATATTAAACATGTGTGAAGTACCGATTGCAGCACCAAGTGCAAATATTTCTGGAAAGCCAAGTCCAGTAAAAATAGAAGACACTATAAAAGATTTTAAAGATAAAGTAGATGCTTTTATAGATGGTGGTATTTGTAAGGAAAGTATTCCTTCTACTATAGTTAAAGTGATAGATGGAAAGATAGAGATTTTAAGAAAAGGAGTTATTTCAATAGAAGATATAAAAAACAAAATAATGTAAAAGGATGGGTGTTAAAAATGGATGAAAAAATAAAAGTAGCTATAGGTTTTGTTACAGGAAGACCAAATGTTTGTAAATTAATAAATAATATGTATAAACAAATGTTAGAACAATTGCAAGATTTTAAGCCTAAAGTAGAACTGACAATATTTATTTTATTTGATTTATCATATCAAATTACAACAAGAGTAGACTTTTATGGTATTCTTCCAGAAGTTTATAAAAATATTAAAATAAGATATATTACTCCAGAAGATATAGAAGAAGAAAAGAAAAAACTAATTGCAAGACAGGGATTTACAAAAAAAGAAGTAAATTTTATTTTAGGACATGGACATGCAAAAGGTAGAAATACATTATTATACTATGCGGCAAAATCAAAATATGATTATTTATTATTTTGGGATGATGATGAGTATCCAGTAGCATGTATAAAAAATGAAGATAATACCATAACATGGAGAAAACAAAATAATATTATAAAGCATTTAGAAAATATAAAAGATGCAGATATAACAATTGGATATCATTGCGGATATATTTCACCAATACCATATGTAGAACTAAATAAAGAAATTAATGAAGATATGTTTAGAAAATATATTGAAGCAATAAGTAATGATATTATTTCTTGGGATAAAGTAAAAGAGAATTTTAAGAAAAACAATGGTGTTACATTTGCAAAAGAAGATATAGCAATGGGAAAAAAGCTATATGAAATAGAAAAAAATGGTGCAGGAAAATGGGTGGCTCGGTTCAACTTTATGTATAAATATGAATCATTTAGATAAAATTCCAGCTTTTTATAATCCACCAGAAGCAAGAGGGGAAGATACATTTTTCTCTACATTGTTAGACGATGCTAAAGTTTTAAGAGTTCCTGTATATCATTTTCATGATGGTTTTTTAAAATACCCCGGAATAATGAAACAAAAATATCCAGTATCATTAAGAAAAATAAAAGGTGACGAATCTGAAATAGGATTGAGATTTTTACGAGCTAGTAAAGGATGGATGAAATATAAACCACTATTACTTTATATAGCAGATAAGAAAAGTTATAAAACTAAAATAGAAGAAACATATAAAAAATTAGAAGACAGTGTTCCTGAAATTAATAAATTGTTCCAAGATAATAATTTTAATGTATTGTTAGATGAGTTTAAAGAGTATTCTGAAAATGTGGAAAAACATTATAAAGAATATTTAAAAACAAATGAAGTATGGAATAGAATAAAAGAAAATTTTAAAAAGTAGGAGGAACTGCATATATGGATATAAAAGTCTACAGAAAAAGAGAGTTTGAGCAAAGAGAAGCAAGGTTAAAAAATGCGGAATTTCAAAAATTAGAAAAAACAAATAAAATAAAAGAAAATCTGGATATAGTATATGTAATGACATGGACAGGGCTTTGTGGAGGAAGTAAAATTATATTAGAACACTCAAATTACTTAGTAAAAAGAGGTCATAAAGTTACAATTATATCACATTATCCAAAGCCAGATTGGTTTAAAATGGATGAAAGAATAATTTTTATACAGGTACCGTGGGATGAAATACTTTGTGAGGACATACATCCGTGTGATATTATTGTTGCAACATATTGGAGAGAAATATATGAATGTATAGAGCAAAATAAAGCTCCTGTTATATATTTTGAACAAGGTGATGTTCATTTATTTGATTTGCAAAAATTAGATGAAAGAACTCTTAATTACATAAAAAAAGAATTTGAAGTAGCACCATTTATTTATACAGTATCAAGTTATGCTAAAGAAAAAATAAAAGAAATTTATAAAAAAGATGCTTATGTAATACCAAATGCAGTTGATGATACATATTTTTATCAAACAAAAAAAAGTAAAGAAGCGGATGATGAGAAAAAAGGTTTTACAATAGCAATTGTAGGATCACAAAATTCTGAATTTAAAGGTATAGAAAAAATATTAGATGCAATAAAAAAACTAAGAAATGAAGGCTATAATATAAACTTAAATTGGATAACTCCAGATGAACCAAAAAACAGTAATGAAAGATTTTTTAAAAATGTAACTCAAAAGCAAATTGGAGAAATTTTGAGAAGTTCTGATGTATATGTATGTGCATCAAAATATGAATCTTTTGGACTACCTATTTTAGAGGCTATGAAGTGTGGATTACCAATTATAACTACAGATACAGGAGGAAATAGAGACTTTGTAGAAGATAATGAAAATGCATTAATTACTGTAGGAACAGTAGAAGATATAAAAGAAAAAATAGAAATTTTAATAAAAGATGATAAACTAAGAAAAAAATTATCAAAAAATTCAAAACTTACATCAGAAAAATATACATGGAATAACGTAATAGACAAATTAGAAAAGTATTATAAGGAGATAGCAAAATATGAAGTAATAAAATAAGATGGAGGTAAATATGAAAGAGGGGATGAGATTTTTAGAATTTAGTAATGAATTCGCAGAAAAAGTAAAAAAATTTTTAGTTGAAGTATGTATAGATGAATTTGGGTTTGAAGAATGGAGAGAAGAACTAGAAACAATAGATAGAGAAAAATATAAAGAAAACGGAGGAAACTTTTGGATAGCTTTAGATAATAAAAAGGAAGTTATAGGAACTATAGGACTAGAAAATATATCTAATGGTGTTGGAATGTTAAAAACAATGTATGTTCATAAAGAGTATAGAGGTTATAAAGTAGCACAAAAATTAATGGAAGATTTAACAAATTTTGCAGTAAATAATAATTTTAAAAAAATACAATTAGGAACATATAAGAAATTGGAAAGAGCTGTTGGTTTTTATAAAAAAAATGATTTTTACTTATCAAAAGAAGATTGTGATGTACTTATATTTGAAAAAATATTGTCTAATTAACTAAAACGTGCTAATATAAGATAAAAGGAGATAATTAGATATGTATTTAATTGTAGGATTAGGAAATCCTGAAGAAGAGTATTCAAAAACAAGACATAATATGGGATTTGAAGTAATTAATGAACTAAGTAAAAAGTATAATATTAAAGTTAACAAAAATAAATTTAACGCTTTATATGGTACAGGGACAATAGGAAAAGAAAAAGTAATATTAGTAAAACCTCAAACATATATGAATTTAAGTGGAGATGCAGTAATAGAATTTGTTAACTTTTATAAAATTGATTTAGATAAAATTATCGTTATATATGATGATATAGATACAAATCCAGGTATAATAAGAATTAGAAAAATGGGAGGACCTGGAACACATAATGGAATGAAATCTGTAGTACATATGCTAAAAACAGAAAAATTTACTAGATTAAGAGTTGGAATAGGAATGCCAGAAAGAAAATCAGATTTAATAAATTATGTTATAGGACATGTTAATGATGAAGAATATAATGAATTATTAAAAGGCGTTAGTAAAGCTGAAAAGGCAATAACAGAATTATTAGAAAATGGAATCGATATTGCTATGAATAAATATAATAATGTGTAAAATAGTATATGCATAAGTATTCTAAAATTTTATTATTTTTTAACAGTAATGGTATTAATTAGAAATAGAGGAGAAATTAATTTAAAATGAGAGAAATTATAATTGATAATACAGATGAAAAAAGTATAATAACTTTAGTAGAAAACTCTATTGTTACAGAAAAGTATGAAGAAGATTTTAATAAAAAAAGAATAGAAGGAAATATTTATTTAGGAAAAATACAAAGAGTACTTCCTGGATTACAAGCTGTTTTTGTAGATATAGGAAATAACAGAAATGCTTTTTTACATATAAAAGATATTGTACCTAAGGTTAGCAATGAAACTGGAAATAAAAATGAGAATTTTGAGGACATAGATATAAAAGAATATGTAAAAGTAGGAATGCCTGTTATAGTACAAGTAAAAAAAGATCAAATAATGCAAAAAGGACCAAGAGTGTCTACACATATTAATATGCCTGGAAGATTTGTTGTTATAATGCCAGGAACTAAATTTATAACAGTATCACAAAAAGTAGAAAATAAAGAAGAAATAAATAGATTAAAAGAGATTGTAAAGAAAAATTTAAATAAAGATTTAGGCATAATAATTAGAACTTCAGCTATAGGAAAAAATGAAAAAGAAATAAAAAAGGATATGAATGAAGTTATTGCTAAATTAGAAGCGGTCTATTCAAATTTAGAAAAATTAGAAAATGAAAAAAATTTTGAACCAAAATTATTGTATACTAATAATAGAGTTATAGACAGATTATTAGTAGATATGATGGATAGAGGAATAAATAAAATTATTGTTAATACAGAATATATGTACAATTATATAGAGAATATATTGAAAAAAATGAAACAACATGATTTTATAAAAATAGAGTTGAAAAATAATGTTTTTGATGTTTATGATATAAAAAAACAATTAGAAAAAATAGAAAATAGAAAAATCTGGTTAAAATGTGGAGGATTTATAACAATAGATAAAACAGAAGCTCTAACAGCAATAGATGTAAATACAGGAAAGTATATAGGAAAGAAAGATTTGAATGATACAATTTTTACAGTAAATAAAGAGGCAACAATAGAAATTGCAAAACAGCTTAAGCTTAGAGATATTGGAGGAATAATAATAATAGATTATATAGATATGAATGAGGAAAATAGAAAAAAGGTATTAGAGATATTTAAAAATTGTATAAAAGAAGATAGATCTAAAGTACAAATTGTAGGTTTTACTCCATTAAATTTACTAGAGTTAACAAGAAAACATATGTGGAGCTAAGAATAAATGTTAATTAAGTTTATAAAGACAAAAAAGTTAATATAAAAAAGTAGTAAAATATAAAATGAATTAAAATTATTAAATAAAAAAGTTTAATAATTTTAGTTCATTTTATTTATGTAATAACAATAAAAATGTATTGTAATCTATTTTTTTGTATGATAAAATCGAAAAAAATGTAAAGGAGAATCTATATGGATGTATTAAATTTAAATGACTTTACAACAAAGAAAATTAACGAAATATTAGATAGAGCACAAGCTTTTAGAGATGGAAAAAAAGTTGATTATCAAGGGAGAAAAGTAGTTGCAAATTTATTTTTTGAACCATCTACAAGAACACATTATAGTTTTGATATGGCAGCATTAAAACTTGGATGTAGAACTCAAAACTTTAATGCAGGAGATTCTAGTATAAAAAAAGGTGAAACTTTATATGATACTGTAAAAACATTTGAAATGTTTGGAGTAGATGCAGTTGTAATAAGACATAAAGAAAATGAGTATTATAATCAATTAGTTGGAAAGTTGAATATTCCAATATTAAATGCAGGGGACGGAACAGGAAATCATCCTTCTCAATCTTTATTAGATTTATTAACAATAAGACAGGAATTTGGTAAATTCGAAGGATTAAAAATCGTTATTGTTGGTGATATAAAATATTCAAGAGTAGCACATACCAATATAGAAATAATGAAAAAATTAGGAATGGAAGTATATATTTCTGGACCAGAAGAATATAGAGAAGAAGGATATAATTATGTTGAACTAGATGATGTGATTGAAAAGGTAGATATAGTAATGCTTCTTAGAGTTCAGCACGAAAGACATGAAAACAAAATGCAAATAAAAGAGGAAGAATATAATAAGAAATATGGATTAAATAAAAATCGTGTGAACAAAATGAAAGAAAAAGCAATTATAATGCACCCTGCACCATTTAATAGAAATGTGGAAATAACAGATGACATAGTAGAGTGTAGTAAATCTAGAATATTTAAACAAGTTCAAAATGGTGTGTTTGTAAGAATGGCACTAATTAATATGGTATTAGGAGAATAAATATTGATCTAAAACTGTTAATGAAATAAAAAGAAAGATAATTGATATAAATAAAAAATGTTCATATATGATAAATAAATTTCATATATGAACATTTTTGTATTAAAATATCTAAAATTAAATTTGGGCGATTAAGTCATAGCCTTTAACATCAGTAATTTTACATTTTATAAATTGGTTTTCTAAATCTTCTTTATTTTCATTTTTTATATAAATTAATCCATCGATATCTGGAACGTCCATATAGCTTCTTCCAGCATAATATTTAGAATCGAAAGTTTTAGTTTCAATAAGAACTTCTAATTCTTTTCCAACTTGACTTTTTAACTTTTCAGCTGCAATTTCTTGTTGAAGTTTCATTATTTTATTATATCTACTTTTTTTAGTCATTGGATGTATTTGATCTGGAAGTCTACTTGCAGGTGTTCCTTCTTCTTTTGAATAAGAAAAAGCACCTAGTCTATCGAATTTTACATCTTTAATAAAATTATATAATTCTTCAAAATCTTCTTTTGTTTCTCCAGGAAAACCTACAATAACAGTAGTTCTTAATATTACAGAAGGTATTTCTTTTCTTATTTTGGCAAGTAAATTTCTAATACTCTCACCATTACTTTTTCTGTTCATCTTTTTTAAAACAGAATTTGATATGTGTTGAATAGGAATATCAAAATATTTGCAAATTTTATCATTGTTTTTTACAGTTTGAATTAATTCATCTGTAATAGTTTCTGGATAGGCATATAAAAATCTAATCCATTTGATTTTTTCTATTTTGCAAAGTTCTTCTAATAGAATTGCAAGCATAGGTTTTCCATAAATATCTATTCCATATTTAGTAGTATCTTGAGCTATAACAATTATTTCTTTTATACCATTATCAGCAAGTTTTTTTGCTTCTTCTAAAATATCTTCCAATTTTCTACTAACAAAAGGTCCACGTATAGAAGGAATAGCACAATATGTACAATGATTACTACAACCTTCGGCAATTCTAAGATATGCATAATTTTTACCAGTGCTAACGACTCTATCTAAAAAGTTAAGTTCTTCAGGGCAATTGTAATTATTTGATTTATCTAGTGGTGCAATTACATTTTCTATTTGTTCCCATATAGTATTGTACTCATTATATTTTATCCATAAATCTACTTCTGGAATTGCTTTTTCCAAATCTTCTTTATATCTTTGAACAAGACAACCCATTACAATTAAATATTTACATCTGTTTTTCTTATAATTTGCCATTTCTAATATTGTATTAATAGCTTCTTCTTTTGCAGAGGCAATAAAACCACAAGTATTAATAACTATAACATCAGCATTTACTGGTGTTGTTACTATATTATAATTATGATTTTTAAAAAGTCCTATTGTCATTTCTGTATCTACTAAATTTTTACTACATCCAAGTGATATAAATCCTACGTTCATTTTTTATTATCCTTTCAAAATTTTATGTTAATGATACTATTTTAACATTTTTATTACAAATATTCAACAATAATTAAGATAGTATTGATTTATTTTGCATTTTTATATAAACTATTAATAAGCATTTTATGGAGGAATAAAAATATGAGTGAATTTAAACCTAGAAAAAATATGTTATATAAAGAAATTCATGTAGATAATTTTAGAGAAATGATAGATTATACAGCAAATACATATAAAGATAGAATAGCGTTTAGTTATAAAAAAGATAAAACAAGTAAGAATCCAGAATATATTAATATTTCATATAAAAAGCATAAAGAAGATATAGAGGCTTTTAGTACAAAATTATTAGAATTAGGGTTAGAGGGTAAGCGTATAGCAATTATAAGCCATAATAAATATCAATGGCCTTTAAGTTATATGGCAATTAATAATGGAAATATGGTAGTAGTTCCATTAGATTATATGTTACCAGAAAACGAGATAGAAAGCTTAATAAAAAGAAGTGAGGCAGAAGCTGTTATATTTGAAAATAAATATGAAAGTATATTTAAGAAAATAAAACAAAGTAAAGAAAGTAATTTAAAATATCTTATTAATATGGATCTAGAAAAAAGTAGTGAAGAAGTATATTCTTTTTATGAACTACTAAAAGAAGGATATGAGTTATTAAAAGAAGGAAATACAATATATAAAAATATAAAAATAGATAATGATAAAATGTCTATAATGCTATTTACATCAGGAACAACAGGAGTTTCTAAAGCTGTTGAGCTTTCACAAAAAAACATATGCTCAAATGTAAGTGCTATGACTACATTAATAAAAATGAATGATAAAGATAGTGTACTTTCATTTTTACCATTACACCATACATTTGAATGTACAGCAACATATTTATTTTGTTTTTTTACAGGTTGTAGAATTTGTTATTGTGATGGTTTAAAACATATACCTCAAAATATGAAGGAATATGAAATAAGTGGTCTTGTATGTGTTCCGGCATTACTTGATGTGATGTATAGACAGATAAATAAAACAATAAAAAATAAAAATCTTACAATACCTTTTAAAATACTAATGGGCTTTTCTAATTTTTTAAGATTTTTCCATATAGATTTAAGAAGAAAGTTATTTAAATCTATATTAGATAATTTAGGAGGAAGATTAAGAATTGTTATATATGGTTCAGCTTCTGCAGATAAAGAGGTTATTAAATTTTTTAATAATATTGGAGTGAAAATGATTCAAGGATATGGACTAACAGAAACTTCACCTGTGATTTCTTGCGAAAATGATAAATACCAAAAACCAGGGACAGCTGGATTTGTTTTATATAATGAAGATGTAAAAATAATAAATAAGGATGAAAAGGGAATAGGAGAGATAACAGTAAAAGGACCTAATGTTATGAAAGGATATTATGAAAATGAAGAAGCTACAAACGAAAGCTTTATAGATGGTTACTTCAAAACTGGAGATTTAGGATATTTAGATAAGCAAGGATATTTACATGTTACAGGAAGAATAAAAGAAATGATAGTACTAAAAAATGGAAAGAAAGTATTTCCACAAGAAATTGAAACTTTAATAAATGAATCACCATATGTAGAAGAAAGTTTTGTATATGGAAAGATTCAAAATGATGGTAATGTGAAAATTTCAGTAAAAGTGGTATATTCTGAGGAAAATGAAAAACTAAAAGGAAAGAGCAAAGAAGAAATAAAAGATATAATTAATAATATAATTAAGGAAGTAAACAATAAAATTCCAAAATATAAATATATATATGATGTAAAAATTACAACAGAACCACTAATAAAAACAACTACTCAAAAAATAAAAAGACATGAAGAATATATAAAAACAACAAAATAAAAAGAAAAATATTAATAAATTAAAATATAAAGAAACACACATATTGCAACTTATTAAATTAAGTTTATATGTGTGTTTTTTTATTTAAATAAATCTATATATTAGGTGTAGAGTCTTGAACATAACTTAACTTTCCAGTTCTGTCTTCATAAAATACTATAGTAGCAAATTGGACATATGGTGTTAAAAATAATGTACCAATACCTAAAGTAAGAATTGCTAATAGTCCCCATCCGATAAATGAAAGGTGTAATCCGAAATATTTTCCTCTTTGTCCTTTCATTATTCTTTCACTTTCTTCAACTATTTGTTTACCTGTCATATTAGGGTTATCATATAAGATATAATATGAAACTGAATATAATAATGATTTTACATATAAAAATATAAGTGAAGCAATATAACCTATATAACCAAGAATAACAAATATTATACCTAGAGTTGAGAAAATAGAAGAAGCGTCTGATGAATTAGATGCAATTCCTAGAAAAACTATACCTAAAACTAAAGCAAATATAGAGACTACTAATAAGATGATTGGAACTATTAATTTTAGCAATATATTACCTACCACTTTCCAAACTTTACCAAAATTGTCTAAAGTAAGAGTAAATAGATCTCCATATGAAAAAGTTTCGTTTTTATATATTTTGATAAAACTAAAAACTAATCCAATCTCAAATGGAACTGTGATAATTAGACATAAAATTCCTAAGAATGGAACAAAACTTGATAAACTATTAATTCCAATGTTTATAGCTGTATAAATTAATGTAAGAAGAACAACTTGACTCCATTTGTTTTTTAAACTTTCTCTAGCTTGCATTCTTATTTCTGAAGCTGATAACATAAAAATCCCCTCCTTTTATATATTAAATATATATGTAAATACATACAAATTAATTATAGACAAAAAACGACAAAAAAGCAAGAAAATAAAAAAAAGACTGCTTTCGACAAAAAAAGACAAATTTTGCAACGGATGTATATTACAATAACAAAAAAAGAGGGGGAATTTTATATGGATATAATTAGCAAAATGAGAGAAAAAATAAAATTAGTTTTAGAAGATTTAGGATATGTTGATAAAGTTCCTTTGATTCACGCTTCTAGCAGACCAGAATTTGGTGAATTTCAGTATAATGGAGCAATGCAGATTGCAAAAGAGATAAAGAAAAATCCAAGAGAAGTGGCGGAAAATATTATAAAAAAATTAAATGAATTTGATATTTTTGAAAACTTAAATATAGCAGGTCCTGGTTTTATAAATATTTCAATAAAAGATGAGTACTTATTTAAATATTTAAATGAAATACAAGAAGATATAAGTAAAAATATAATAAAATATCCAGCAAAAAAAATATTTGTAGATTATGGTGGGCCCAATGTAGCAAAAGCATTACATGTAGGACATCTAAGAAGTGCAAATATAGGAGAAGCATTAAAAAGAGTAGCAAAACTTGTTGGAAATGATGTTATAGGAGATGTACATTTTGGAGATATTGGAAGGCAATCTGGAATGGTTATATATGGTATAAAAAAAGAATTGCCTGATTTAATATATTTTAAAGATGATTATAAAGGAAAATATCCAGATAAAGCACCAGTTACTAATGAAGATTTAGAAAGAATATATCCTAAAATTAGTACAGAAGCTAAAGAAAATGAAGATATAATGGAAGAAGTAAGAAAAATTACAGCAATGCTAGATAAAGGGCATAAAGGATATAATGCTTTATGGAATCAAATAAAAAAAGTTTCTATAGAAAATATAAAAAATACATTTAAAAAAATAAATGTAGATTTCGAACTTTGGGAAGGAGAAAGTGACTCTTATCCATATATAGAAAGTGTAATAAAAAAATTAAAGGAAAACAATTGCTTGGAGGAAAGCCAAGGAGCATATGTAGTATATATTAATAAAGAAGATGATAAATTTGATATTCCACCATTATTAGTTTTAAAATCTGATGGAACAAGTTTATATGCAACAAGAGAACTTGCAACATTATATTCAAGAGTTGAAAGATTTGATCCAGACGAAATTTGGTATGTTGTGGATAATAGACAAAGACTATATTTTACTCAGGTATTTAGAACTGTATATAAATCTGGATTAGTTAGTAAAAATACTAAATTAGAGTTTATTGGATTTGGAACAATGAATGGAAAAGATGGTAAACCATTTAAAACAAGAGATGGTGGAGTTATGAAATTAGATACTTTACTTGAAGAGATAAAAGAAGAATCAAATCAATATTTGGAAAAAGATAATATAGAAGAATCAGAAAAAAGTGATATAGCAAATAAAGTAGCAGTTGCAGCATTAAAGTATGCAGATCTATTACCAAACCGTGAAAAAGATTATGTTTTTGATCCAAAAAGATTTAGTTCTTTAGAAGGAAAAACAGGTCCATATGTTATTTATTCGTGTATTAGAATAAAATCTTTAGTAAATAAAAGCAATGAAAAAAATGTTAAAATAACAGGGATATATACTAATACTGAAAAAGATATTATGACTAAAATATTAGAAATGCCAATAGTTATAGATTCAGCATATAGAAATAAAACTTTAAGTGAAATAACAGAATATTTATATTCATTAGATAGTTTATATAATAAATTTTATGCTGAAAATAGAATAATAACAGAGAGGTGTGAAGAAAAAAGAAAATCTTGGATTGCGTTATCTAAATTAGTATATAAAGTTAATAAAATATTATTAGATACTTTAGCAATAGATATCCCAGAAAAAATGTGATATAATATAAAATATTTTTATAAGTAAGAAAGGATATTTATGAGAAATATTAAATTAGTAATAGAATATGATGGAAAAGATTTTAATGGATGGCAAAAACAGCCAAATAAATTAAATATACAAGGCGAGATTGAAAAAGTAATTAGTAGCATAACAGGAGAAGAAGATATTAATTTGATAGCTTCAGGAAGAACAGATGCAGGAGTACATAGTCTAGGACAAGTTGCAAATTTTAAAACAAATAGTAAAATACCAATAGAAAAAATGGCAATAGCAATAAATTCAAGACTTAAAAAATCAATTGTTGTTAAAAGCGCAGAGGAAGTAGAAGAAAGATTTCATAGTAGATATTGTTGTAAGAAAAAAACATATAGGTATATTATAAACAACTCTAAATATGGAACAGCAATTTATAGAAATTTAGAATACAATTTTCCAATAGAATTAAACGTAGATGATATGAAAAAGGCCATAAAAGAATTTGAAGGAGAACATGATTTTAAAGGATTCAAAGCAAGTGGTACAAGTAGTAAAAGTAGTGTAAGAACAATATATTCTACAAAGTTATATAAAGAAAATGATAGAATATATATTGAATTAACAGGTAATGGATTTTTATACAATATGGTTAGAATAATAGCAGGTACACTATTAGATGTTGGTCTTGGAAAAATAAAACCAAATGAAATAAAAGAAATAATAAATTCAAAAGATAGAACAAAAGCAGGAAAAACTTTACCACCACAAGGATTATATTTACTTAAAGTTGAATATGAATAAAATAACTATATATTAAGCTAAAATAGTACTAAGTTAATAAGTAAGAAAGATTTATATTTTTTTCGTAACCAAAAATAGTAATAATGAATAATATATACAAAAGCTTACAAAAAAGTAAAGGAGATGTAAGAATATATGAATACTTTATTATTATTTTTTGCGTTACCTGTTGCGACAATCATACTTGCAATTGTATTAGAAAAGATACTAGATTGTCCAGTTTTAGTTGCAGCAACATTTTTTGCAATATATTTAGTTGTTACTTTTGCAGTATTTGATTCAAGTTTTTTAGTTTATGCGATAATATATACTATACTTGCTTTTATAACAGCAGCTATAGTAAAGGCAATATGTAATTTTATAAAAAATTGTTGCAATAATCAAAATCAAGATATTTCAAATGATAATCAAAATAATGGATGTGGTTGTTTAAATAATCGTGTAGATAGTATAGATAATAATTGTTTTAGAAGTACAGAATTATATCCAATGCAAAATTATTCCAGAAGAGGTAGAAGATAAGCAGAAAAATGAAGTGAAAAATTTGCTTCATTTTTTTTATTTTTTTTAAGCTATTTTTTACAAAAAATGTATATTACATAAATGTTACAAACATATTAAATCAATATTACAAATCCCTATTTTATTGTTTTTTATACGCCTTTGATGTAAAATTAAATTAGTAGTATTATGTAATAAAATGTAGGGAGTGATAGGCATATGGCAAAAAATCCAATGCAAAGAAAAGCGAGAAATTCATTTATATTGGGAATGTTTATAACACTTATTATAACAGGAAGTATAATAGGATTATTAGTATTTAAATTAATTAATATAAATAAAGAAAACAAAGAAAAGGAACAGGGATTAAAAAATGCATATGTTTTAGTTACAGATATAAAATCAGGAGATAGTATTAAATTAGAAAATTTAAAAAAAGTAGATATTGAAACTAATATTATTCCAAGCAATGCTATTACTTTAAGCCAAATAGAAGAAAATACAATTGCTAAAATTGATTTAAAAACAGGAACAATACTATCATCAGATATGATAACAAATTCAGATGATAAAACAACAAATGATACTAGAGTGCAAGAATATAATATGATTTTATTACCATCACAAATAAATACAAATGAATATGTAGATATAAGATTAAGATTACCATCTGGATTGGATTATATAGTTGTTTCTAAGAAGAAAATTGAAATACCACAAGTTTTAGGAGTAGCTTCAGAAAGTACTTTTTCAGTAAAGCTAAATGAAAGTGAAACACAAACTATGAGTAGTGCTATTGTAGAAAGTTACATTATGGAAGGTTCTATTTTATATGTAGCAAAATATGTAGAACCTGGTATTCAAGGATCTTCTGTACCAACATATGTTCCAAGTACAGCAGTTCAAGAAGCTATTCGTCAAAATAGTAATATAACAGTAGAAGCTAGAAATGCTTTGGTAACAAGATTTAATGAATCTATAACTACAAGAAATAGTATTAATTCAGTATTAAATACATATAATGACAAATCAAAAGAAAATGTTGAAAAATCAGTAGAAGAAGAAGTAAATAAAGCAATGCAAGAAAGAAAAAAATATTTAGATGCATTAAGTAAATAAAATTTGGAGGAAGTTATGAAAAAAATTAGTTTTATAGGTGCTTATGATAAAACAGATCTTATTATATATATTGCAAGAATTCTAGTTGGAATGAAAAAGAAAGTGTTAGTAATAGATGCAACTATAAATCAAAAAGCAAAATATGTAGTACCAGTAATAAATCCAAGTAAAACATATGTAACAGAGTTTGAAGGAATAGATGTAGCAGTAGGATTTAATAAGATTACAGAAATAAAAAACTATATTGGAATTACTGAAGAAGAAAATTTGAATTACGATTATGTACTTTATGATATAGATTCTTCAGAAAGTTTTAATAATTATAATATAGAAGATTCAATAGAAAAATATTTTGTGACATCATTTGATTTATATTCATTAAAAAAGGGAATTGAAATTTTAGCAAGTACAAACAAAGAATTAAAGCTTACTAAAGTTTATTTCGCAAGAGAAGTACATAAAGAAGATGACGAATATTTAAACTTTTTAGCAAAAGATTATAATATAGAGTGGAATGAAGAAAAAATATATTTTCCTTTTGAAATGGGAGATCAAACGACAATTGCAGAAAATCAAAGAGTTTCAAAAATAAAATTGAAAAAATTAACACAGTCATATAAAGAAGGATTAATGTACATAATAGAACAAATAATGGAAGATAATGAAATAGGTAACTTAAGGAAAGTATTTAGACAATTAGAAAGAGGTGTATAAGATATGGCTATTATAACTTTTTATAGTACAGATTATAAAGAAACAGGACAAACAGTTTCAATGGCAGCAATAATTACATATATGGCAATTAAACACAATTATAAAATGCTAGGAATTTCAACAAGTTTTAGAGATATTACTCTAGAAAATTGTTTTTGGAAACAAGAAAATGAAAGTAATACAAATGCTAAATTTTTAAATTCTAATTTGGTTGGAGTTGGTTCTGGGATAGAGGGATTATCTAAAGTTTTAATAGCAAATAGATCTTCTGAAAATTTAGTAACTAATTATGCAAGAGTTGTATTTAAGGACAGATTAGAAATATTAAGTTCACCACAAGTTAAGTTCTATTCTGATTATAGAAAAATTTGTGAAAGTTACCCAATGGCAATAGAAGAAAGCAAAAAGAACTATGATTTGGTATTTGTAGATTTAAGTAAAAGGGTACCAGAGAATATAAGAAAACAAATATTAGAAATTTCAGACATCATAATAATAAACCTTAATCAAGGATTAAGGACAATAGAAGATTTCCTAGAGTTAAGAGAAAAAGAAGATATTTTTAGGCAAGAAAAAGTTATGATTTCTATAGGAAAATATGATAGATTTTCAAAATACAATGAAAAAAATGTAACGAGATTTTTAAGAGAAAAAAGTATGGTATCTGTAATTCCATATAACACATTATTTTTTGAATCTTGTACAGAATCGAAACTTCCAGATTTCTTTTTGAAATTAAGAAATATAGATGAAAATGATAGAAACTTTTTCTTTATAAGAGAAGTTGATAATATGTGCAATAATATTATTTATAAACTTAAAGAATTGCAATTAAAAGTATAAATATTTTATTTTTGTACTAAAGCAGATGGAAGGAGAAAAATATGATTAATGCAATTTTAATTATACTTATTTTTGCGTTAGTAGTTGTATTTGTTCTATATAGTATACAAAAAATAAAGCATGAAGAAACAGAAGAAATAATAGAGGTAAATGATAAAACTTATACACTAGATAAAATGACCGATTTTATAAAAAAGCGACTAGATGAAATAACAAAAATTAATTTATATGATATAGGTTTATCAGAAGAAGAATTAAAAAGAAGAAAAAATAAAAAATATGAGTTGAAAAAAGCTTTAAAAGGTTGTACATATGGAGATGCAAATGATAAGAAATATGTAAAAGAACTAATTTATGATATTTTATATAGAGAATATGGGGTAGATGAAACAAATATATCAAAAGCAATTCCTTTTGATGTACCATCTCTTTTAACAAGCAAAGATAAATTTGATATTATATTATATATGTATAAAAACGAGTTCGGAAATGAAGCTTTAACAAATATAATAAACAAATATAACTTAGCCGATTTGAGATATATAAAAGGAAATGAAAAACCTTGTTATGTTATAACTGAAGAAGATATTGATAAGATTTTTGAAAAAGAAAATTTTATATTAACTTATGATGACAAATTAAAAGTATTAGTACAAAGGATTTATGAAAGTTATAAAGGATATAGTGTTATAGATGAAATAAGAGAAATGAATATAGATGGAGTATCAGGACGGAGTATCAGGACTTCCAGATGCATTTATAACACAAATGTCACAATCAGGAGGAGATTATTTAAATCAGGTAGCTGGATATAAAGTTCCAAGAGCTTGTGATAGCATATGGATATTCTTCCAAGGTAAGTCCATCAGATTAGGTTTTTTATCTTTTGAAACTGAATCTGAACTTAAAAGAGTATGCCAAAATATATATAAATATAATAATCCAGGACAATTATCAGATACTAATGGATTTATAATTAATGAAATGAAAGATGGTTCACGTGTTGTAGTAGTAAGACCAAGTTTTGCAGAAACATGGGCATTTTTCGTAAGAAAATTTGATGTAAAGAAAGCAAGTTTAGAAAACTTAATTACTGATGAAGGGTGTAATAAAGCAATTGATTTAATAAAATATCTTGTAAAAGGTGCAAGAATAGTATCTATAACAGGAGAACAAGCATCAGGAAAAACTACTATGCTTATGGCAATGATAGAAAATATTTATGAAACAATGAATATAAGAGTTCAAGAAACTGCTTTTGAGTTACATTTAAGAAAAATTTATCCAACAAGAAATATTTTAACATTTAGAGAAACTGAAAGTATTTCTGGTCAAATGGGACTAGATGTGCAAAAAAAGACAGATGGTAGTGTTAACATTATAGGAGAGGTTGCAACAGATCCAGTTGCAGCATGGATGATACAAGCAGCACAGGTGGCAAGTAAATTTACATTATTTACTCACCATGCAAAAACATTTCCTTTGCTTGTACAATCATTAAGAAATTCACTTTTAAAAGTCGGCGTGTTTAATGATGAAAAAATAGCAGAAGAACAAGTAGTAGGAGTATTAAATTTTGATATACATTTAGTGAAAGATTTTAAAGGTAAAAGATATATAGAAAGAATTACAGAATGTATACCATTAGAAAATGAAGATAATTATAATTTGGATTATAAAAAGGCTAAAACAGGAGATGCAAAATTAGATAAATTTTTTGATAATGCTACAATATATTTTTCAAAAAGTACAAATTTACAAACTTATAAATACGTAAATATACTTGAATATCATGATGGAAACTATGTATTAACAAATCCAATATCAGAGATAAACAGAAAAGAAATGAAAAATAATATGGATGAGCAAGATGCAAAAAAATTTGAACAGTTTTGCAAAGAAAACTGGAATTAATATTGTAGAGATGTATTAATAATAAAAAGTAAAAAATATTTTAAATGAAAAGGAGGCGCAAAAGTTTGAGTGGTAATTCCGAATTTTTAAAAGTAGCAATAATAGTGTTATTAGCTTTACTATTTGGAATAATAATTGCTTATTTGGTAATTAGAAAATTAACAAATAAAGAAGAAGAAAAAATAATAAAACAATTGCGCCAAGGAACAAAAGCAAAAAGTTTTTCTTTAGAAATATTATATCAAAAGCTATACATATATTATTTAAAAATACCGTTTATAAAAAGATATTTAATAAAATTAAGAAGAAGATTAGAAATTATAAACGTACAAGATGAGTATCTAACAAGAAGGCAAACTGCTAAAATACTAACAAATATGCTTTTACTTATAGTGCCAGCAACTATATTAATTATATATTTAAATAGAAATAATTATCTAATGTTGTTTATATTACTAATATCTGAAGTATTTTTCTTAGATTTGTATATAGATTCAAGAGTAGATAAAATAGATAACAAATTATTAAAACAACAAGTAAACTTCTTTACAGATGTTAGACATAATTATCATGAGGTTAACATGGTAGAAGAGGCAATATATGATTGTTTGCAAGATGAAGAAGAAAAAGAAATTTCAAGACAAGGTGAAAAGATATATGAGATTTTAAACTCTGACGATCCAGAATCCGAACTTGAAAAATATTATGATATAGCACCAAATAGTTATTTAAAAGAATTTGCTGGAATATCATATTTAACTAAAGAATATGGAGATAGAAAAGATGCAAATGGAGCATCTATATATTTGAAGAATCTAAATCATATTACAGAAGAGATGCAATTAGAATTACTAAAAAGAGATAAATTAGATTATACATTTCAAAGTTTATCTATAATTAGTATTTTACCAATGCTCTTCTTAGAACCATTAAAATATTGGGCTGTTAATCAATTTGGAATGACAGCAATTGAAGAATTTTATAATGGAAAACCAGGAATGATTATACAAATTTTAGTATTAGTAATTACTTTTATTTGTTATACTTTAATTAGAAAATTAAAAGATAATGGATCTACCAATAATATTAGAATAAAAAATGAAGAAAATCCATGGCAGAACAAAATATATAAAATACCAATTATAAAGCAGTTCGTACAATTATTTATACCGAAGAAAGGAACAAAAAACTACAGAAAAATAACAAATAAATTAAAAGATGCAGCAGCAAAAACAAAAATAGAATGGTTATATGTTAATAGAATAGCATTTGTTATATGTACATTTTTTGTTTCAATAATATTAACAATTTCGTTACATAGAATAAGCATTAATTATGTATATACGGCTAAAACTACTGATTATGATGTGATAGGTAGTTTATCTGAAAGAGATAAAATAAAAGCAGAAGAACTAACTAAACAAGATAATGAAATTATAAAAATATTTAAAGGTAGGAAAAATGTAACTAATGTACAAATAAAAGAAATTTTAAAACAAACAGACTATTATAAAAATGCAACAGATCAGAAATTAGATGTAGCAGCTAAAAGAATTTATGATAAATTAAATATTGTAAATAGTGAATATTTACGGTTGGTATGAGGTGCTTGGATGTGTTATCATAGCAGGAATATCATATATGGTTCCAATATGGCTTTTAACATTTCAAGTAAAAATGAGAGAACTAGAAAAAGAAAATGAAGTAATGCAATTCCAAACAATCATTTTAATGCTAATGAATATAGAAAGAATTAATGTAGAAACTATTTTAGAATGGCTAGAAAGATATTCAAATATTTTTAAAGAGCCAATTAATAAATGTTTAAATAATTATGAAAGTGGTGCTTATGAAGCACTAGAAAATTTAAAAGAAGATGTTTCATATAAAGATTTAATAAGAATAATAGAAGGGCTTCAAGCAGCAGTTGAAAAAATTTCAATTAAAGATGCGTTTGATGAATTAGAAACAGAAAGAGAATATTATAAAGAAAAAAGAAAAGAAGCAAATGATAGATTAATTTCAAAAAAAGGATTAATTGGAAAAGCAGTAGGATTTACACCGATGATTGTATTATTTGTAGGATATTTAATAATACCTTTAATATATGTAGGAATAAAGAGTTTAACTGTTTCGTTTTCTTCATTATCTAGTATGACATAAAAAATAAAGGTTGGTGATTAAAATGGAAAATGCATCAAAAACGCTTATAATAATTGGAGGAGTAATCATTTCCATTTTAATAATCAATTTAATAGTATTTAATTTTAACAAAATATCAACATTAAAAAAAGAAGAAAATAATGAAAAATATATAATGCAAGTTGTTGAATGGAATAAAAAATTAGAAGCATTTAACAGAAATAATTTATATGGAACAGATATAATGTCTATTGCTAATTTAATGCAAGATTACAACATAAAAAATAATACTGAGTATAAAGAAATGGAAATGACAGTAATAATAAGTAATGAAATAAAAAATGCAAAAGTTTTAAAAAAAGGTAGTTATAACTTAAGTAGTATTATACAATGTACAAAAAGTTTAACAAATGAGCAATCAGAAGAATTATATAACTTTAAAGTAAAAAAATTTAGGTGTACAAAAGTTGAATATGATGGCGAAAGAATTTATAAAATGCAATTTGAAGATTAAAAATTCAAAATGTGAGGAGGAAAGTCTCTGTGGAAAATGCATCAAAAGCACTAATTATGGCAGCAAGTGTAATATTAGGAATAATGATTATTACTTTTTCTGTTTTTATATTTGGAATATTTAAAGACTATAATGCTAAAAATACAAGTCAAATAGAAGAAAAAGAAGACAGTAGATTTAATTCCGAGTTTTTTAAATACTATGAGAATGGAAAAGATGTATTAAAAGTAACTCCACATGATATTGTATCAATTGCGAATTTTGCAAAAGAAAATAATTTAAAATATAGTTTAAATGAACCTAAAGAAAATTCATATTATGTAACAATAGATGTTTTAACTAAAAATGAAAAAATATATAACTTTGAAAAAAAATCACAAGATGAATATACAAGTTTTATAGAACAAAATAAAATATTTAAATGTTCAGAAATCAGAGTAAATAAAATAACTAAAAGAGTTGAATATGTAAAATATGAAGAAATTTAAAAAAATTAGAAGGGTGTAATAATGAAGCAAAAACTTATTGTAATTATATCAATATTTTTAATTATAATATTTGGAATTACTTATTATATCTATAATCAAAATTTGATAAATGAAAAAGCATTTAAGAATAATAAAGAGTTAGAAAGTTATACTAAAAATGAAATTACAGGAACAGAATTAGTTACTTTAATTAATAAAGCAATAGATATAAATGAGACAAAAGCAGTAAAAAAAGATAACAATTTAAAATATATAGAAGATAGTACAAATTCAATAAAAATGGATATAAAATTTTTAGAAAAAGATGATATTGTACAAATGGAATCTATTTATAATTTAGGAATAGAAGAATTTGTTAAATATTATTCTAAAAGAAAATTTAAATGTACTGATATAAAATATCATAATAAAACAAAAAATATAAGTTATTTAAAATTTGAAGAAATATAAATTGGATTATTAATTTTAGGTAAAACCTATAATTATATAAATAAACTAAAGGAGGAAATAAAAATGGAAAATGCATCAAAAGCTTTAATAATAGCAGGAGCAATAATATTAGCAGTACTAATTATAATATTAGGAATGTATTTTTACAATCAAGCAGCAGGAGTTGGAAAAAGTGTAAATATGACAGAATATGAAATTCAACAATTTAACTCAAAGTTTACAATGTATGAAGGAGAAATTTCTGGTGCACAAGCAAAACAATTATGTGACGTAATTGAAAATCATAATGCTGCATATTCAAATGAACAAACAAAACAAGTTGCTGTTGCAGAAATTTCACAAGATGCTAAAGCAACAGATACTTCTAAAATTGGACAAGGAAGAGCAAGAAAGTCTTATATACAAGATGGCTTAAGATATAAAGTAACAATTGGTTATGATACATCAACAGGTCTTGTATCTAATATTGGAATTCAAGCTATAAATTAAAATTGAAAACTACATTTTAGTTATATAGTTAACTTTTTGGAGGAAAATTTATGGAAAATGCATCAAAAGCTTTAATAATAGCAGGTTCAATAATATTAGCAGTATTAATTATAGTATTAGGAATGTACTTTTATAATCAAGCTGTTGGAATTGGAAAAAATATAAATATGACAGAATATGAAATTCAAAGTTATAATTCAAAATTTATTAACTATGAGGGAAAAGTAAGTGGAACTAAGGCAAGAGAATTATGTGATGTAATAAAACAACATAACCTAGCAAATAGTACTAATAAAGGAACTGGAATAGTTGTATATTATAATCAAAACTATGATAGTAGTCAGAGTTTTACAGCTGTTACAGCATATGCAGGACTTAATACACAAGTAGATAGTGTTAAACAAAATTTAGGAACTGGAAAATTTTATGAAATTATATTAATTTATGATAGTTCAAGAGGAATAGTATCAGCAATTAATTTTAAAGAATTGTAAGGTATGTGATAAAATATGGAAAATGCAGTACATGGCTTAAAAATGGCATTTGGAGTGATAGTTTTTTGTTTAGCTTTAACTATTAGTTTTATGCTATTTGGAAAAATAAAAACAACTCGGAGATGCTATTTTTTATGCAAAAAGTGATAGTTTATATTATGAACAAAAAGATTATGAAAATGAAAATCCTGTAATAAAACAAAAAAGGATAATTGGGGAAGAAACTGTTATTACTAATATATTTAATTATCAGAGTTCAGAAGCAATTATTTATTTAAGAGAAGGTAATTATAATGATAAAACAGGTGAAGTATATAATATAAATAATGTGAAATTATATACTTCTAGTAAAACTTCAGAAGATATATATTGTTTTGATATACAAAAAGAAATAGAGAGAAAAGAAGATTGGACAAATAGTAAAGAGCAAATTAAAGAGCATACTAATATTTTGCTTTATGGAGGGACATATGATAAAGTAGAATTTAAAGGTCTAATTGATACTATTTTTAAAAATAAAAAAATTGTAGAAGAAATTGGAAAGACAATAATAAATGATGAAGAAAGAACTATTATTTATTATACCATTGTTTAAAAATAAGGAGGTTATCTATGGAAGATAGTGTGATTACAATAGTAGCAATATTTTTAGCTGTAATACTAATGTTTATATTTCCATTGATGGCTGTTTCAGATAGATTAGACGATATATCTCAATTATCAGTTCAATCAGAAACATCTGAATTTGTAGATAGAATAAGAAAAAAAGGTGTTCTTACTAATGAAGAATATAATTCATATATTCAAACAGCAAGTTCTGGAGGAATTACTCCTTTAGATATAGAAATTCAAATTCAAATATTAGACGAAAATCCTAATATTGAATCTAACAATGAAAATAAAACTAAAATAGGTGAGAATTTATACTATAATATATATACAAGTCAAATAGAAGAAAGACTAGGAAAAGATGGTAAAATTGTACTAAAAGAGGGAGATATTATAAGTGTAAATGTTAAAAATACAAACAAAACATTAGGACAGTTATTAAGAAATGTATTTTATAGAGTATCAGAAGATACATACGAAATTTCGGCCTCTGATAGTGGAATAATATTAGTAGACGGAAATTAATAAATAAAAAGAGAGGTGGGTAAATATGAAATTACAACATTTTGCAGTTATATTCGTAATTATTGTATTACCAATCTCTTTTTTATTATCTATGTTTATGCAATCAAAAATAGATGAAATAAACTTAAAAGCAGAATATGATTCTAGAATAAGTGATGCAACATATGATGGGATAAAAGCTTTTGAATTAAATACAAATAATGAAAATGAGAAATTAACTATAAATCAAAAAGAAAAAGAAGTGAAATATGCAATAGAAACTTTTTATAAAACGCTTGCAAATAAATTTTCTTATAATGGAATAGATAGCAATTCTTTAAAAGATTATACCCCAGCATTATTATTTAACTTGTATGATGGTTTTTTTATTCAAAGTAAATATAAAAATGTAGAAAATAATAATTATGAATATGGAATAAGGCCATATGAAAAATATTCATGCAGATATGCAAAATCTGATAAATATGATTTTATTATTAATTATACATTAGATAATTATATATTGATTTATGGAAAAGTAAATGGAGAAATAGTAAATAAATCTGGATATTTAATAGATATAAGAAAAATAGATGAAGATTCTAAAAATAAAATAGATTTAGGTGAAGAAATTACAAGTCTTTATTATGATGATGTTAAAATAGAAAAAGAGACACTAAAAAATTATGAAATAAAATTGGAAAATAATAATGTTATACAAAAGGAAAATGTTTATGAAAGTACTAGTGCACTAGATTATTATAAAGAATCTTATAAATTTACAAAATGGGTAGAAAATGCATTAAAAGATATAAAACCTTCAGATGCTGTAGATGAAATAAGTGGGGGAAAAATTGATTTTTCTATAAATAAAACTATAGATAATGCAAATATTTTTGAAATTAATGATAATAATAATCCAGAAGAAAAAGATTCAGTATTTTATATGCATAAAGAAGCAGTAATCAGAAGAAAAGTAGAAAAAAGTTTAATATCTGCAATTGCAAATTATAACCAAATTTCCACATCTAATTATGAATTTGTACTTCCAAATATAAAAGAAACAGATTGGGAGAAAATAACAAGTAGTATTAGTATGACTTCTTTTGTACAAGGTTTACCAATAAAAGGGAATTATTATAATAGTTATGTAACAGTATCTAGTAATAAAAATAAAGAGTTTACTAAAGAAAATGATTTAATAATACTTGCAAATGATGGAATGTATCATACAATTAATTGCAAAGAATTGATAAAAAAATCGAAAGATGATAGTAATTTTATAATTACAGCATATTCAAAAGCAAACTTATCTAGGAAAAAATTAAAAATACAAGAAAATGGAACTACGTATTATTATTATCCACATATAGTAAATAATACTAAAAAGAACTTTTCAAATTGCTATAATTGTATTGTTAATTTATCTAATGATTATGAATTATCTGAAATTATAGATGGAAAAATAACAGATGAAAATGGAAGTACATTATATAATAAAGATGATTTATATAATATAAGAAAGGTTTATTTTACAAGTTTAGCAAGAGAAAAATATGATTGTATAAAAAATGCAGAATAAAATAATTATAGTTTTAGTTTAAAAATAAATAAAAATGGTTATCATAAAATAAAGAGAGGTATTTTATGAAAAGAATAAAACCAATTTTATTTATTTTTTTATTATTTATAGTATATATATATGTAGCATATATAACGTTATTTCCCAATAGTATAGTTTTATTTGAAGGAGAAAAAGTTAGTTTTAATAAAATTTTTGGAGTACAGATAAAGGAAACACAAAATTTTAAAGCTGATAGTATTAATAATGAAAGAACTATGCAGACAGCTACAAATTTAACAGAAAGTAGAGTTAATCAATTAGGAAGTACAAATTTAACATTAAATCTATTTAACACAATACCATTAAAACAAGTAGAAGTTAATGTAATAAAAAAAACTAAAGTAATTCCACTAGGAAATGCTATAGGATTGAAATTGTATACAAATGGTGTTATGGTGGTTGGTATGTCTGAGGTACAAGGCGAAGATAAGAAAAATTATAAACCATATGAAAATAGAGATATTAAAGAAGGGGATATGATTGTAGAAGTTGATAATACATCAGTGACATGTATCTCAGAATTAATAAATACAGTTAATAAATCAAAAGGCGAAGAAATGAAAGTTAAATATGTAAGAGATTATAATACTAAAACTATGAATATAACACCAGTAAAAACTGGAGAGAATGAATATAAATTAGGACTTTGGGTAAGAGATGCTCAGCGGTCGGTGTTGGAACAGCATGTTTTTATGATCCAGAAAGTAATATGTATTGTGCATTAGGACATGGTATTACAGATGTAGATACAGGTGATATTGTAAATATTGCAAGTGGTGAATTAGTTGAAACTAAAATTGTATCTATTACAAAAGGAGAAAAGGGAAAACCAGGAGAAGTAAGAGGAAATATAGAAACAGGTGCAAAAATAGGAGACGTTTCGAAAAATACTGCATTTGGAATTTATGGAAGTATAAATGAGAAGAATAAACTAAATATGAATTCAAATGATGCAATAGAAGTGGCAATTAGAGATGAAATAAAACAAGGAGATGCAGAAATTATTTGCGAATTGGAAAATGGAAAAAAAGAGAGGTATAAGATTCAAATTCAAAAAATATATACTAGTAATAATTATGATAATAAAAGTATGATAATAAAGATAACAGATGAAAAACTACTAGAAAAAACAGGAGGGATAATTCAAGGAATGAGTGGTTCACCTATTATACAAAATGGAAAATTTATAGGAGCAGTTACACATGTTTTGGTAAATGATCCAACTGTTGGTTATGGAGTATTTGCAGATATGCTTATAAAACAAATGAAGAGTACGTAGATTAGTTAATAAAATTTATAAAGTTATTTAAATGAAAATGCATAGAGTTTTGTACTTATGCATTTTTATTTAATATTTTAAAAATAGAATAAAAGCATCTATGCTAAAAAAAATTAGTATGATATAATAAAAATACATAAGTAATAATAAATCATTTTTTATAGAAGTGTAATAATGTTATTATATATTTATATAAAATAAAAATTGGAGAGTAAGAAGAAAAGAGGGAAATAGTGAAAAAATTTATAAAAAGATTAATTCTTTTATTAATAATATTAGGTTGTTTAATTGGTATATATTATTATAAAGATGAAACTGTAAAACAAATACAAAGCATTTCAGAAAATTTAAATAATTTAGAAATATTAGGTTTTACAGAAAATAATAATGAAATTTATAGTCAAGCAGAAATAGAAGAAATTATAAATAGTACTCAAAATAATGTAAATGGTGAATATAAAGGGAAAATAGATAATTATTATTATAATCAGCTAAATTCAAATTCAAAAATATTTTATAGAGTGTTTAAAGATAATATAGAAAATTTAAAAACCGGAACATATGATATAAGATTACCATCTAAATTAGAAGAAACCTTAAAACAAGATGGTGGACAAGAAAAATTAAATCAAGATTTTCAAGATGCTTGGGATGCTTTTAAATTAGATACACCAGAAATATATTATATCAATGTAAAGAAGATGTGTTTAATGACTAAAACAATAACTAGAGGATTAAAAGTAAATTATGAATTATATATACAAAACCAAACAAATGAAAATAGTTTAGCTGATGGATTTTATTCAAAACAAGATGTAGAGGCTGCAATGAGTAAAATTCAAAAAGTTAAAGAAGATATAGTAAAAGATATACCAAATAATGATTTCGCAAAAGTAGTATATGTACATAATTGGATAATTGACAATGTAAAATATGATGTTAGTTTAAATAAAGCAGATAATTCAAATATATATGGGGCTTTAGTAAAAAAAGAAGTAGTATGTGAGGGATATGCAAAAGCTTTAAAATATTTATTAGATGAATTAAATGTTCCGTGTGTTTTAGTATGTGGAACAGGAATTGATGAAAATGGAGAAACAGAAAAACATGCTTGGAATTATGTGTTTTTAAATAATAATTGGTATGCAATAGATGCTACATGGGATGATCCTATTATAATAGGAAATGGAACAATAGATAATAAAATAAAATATAAATATTTTTTAAAAGGGGCCAATGAATTTTTCAAAAATCATACAGAAGATGGAAAATTAACTTCAAATGGAATTGAATTTTCCTATCCAGAGCTTAGTGATGAAAATTATAGAAATAAGTAAAAATAAAAAATAATGAGATTTTTATATTCTCATTATTTTTTATTTATTAAAAAGTTATGAAATTTTATATATTTTTATTATATTTATAGTATAAATGATTAATGTTCATTTTTATTTGTAATAAGCATTGGTCCAATTTTTGTTATAGTTCCAGCGCCTTGTGTGATAACAATATCATTAGAAATTGCATGTGCATGAACAAAATTTACTATTTCTGAAAAATCAGGCATATAATAAGCTTTTTTTCCAAGCTTTGCAACTTCTTCAGCGAGGTCTTTTGCACTTATATCATAAGTATTTTTTTCCCTTGCAGCATATATATCAGTAATTATTATATTATCAAAATTTATTAATGCTTTTGCAAAATCGTTTAATAAATTTTTAGTTCTACTATAAGTATGTGGTTGGAAAATAACCCATGATTGATTATATTTTTTGTTTTTTAAAGCATTAGCAACAGCTTCTATTTCTGTAGGATGATGTCCATAGTCATCATAAACATTAACATTATTAAAAGAACCAACATATTCAAATCTTCTGTGTGCACCGGTAAATTTTAATAAACCATTTTTTATGTCTTCTTTTTCAATACCATATATATGACAAACACATATGCAAGCTAATGCATTAGAAACATTATGCATTCCAGGAACAGATAATTTTATTGTTTTGTAGAATGTATTATTAAAATATACATCAAAACTTGGAAAACCATTTTCATCAAATTGTATATTTCTTGCAACAAAATTAGCATGTTCATTTTGAATTCCATATGTTATAGTTTTTGCCATAGTAAATCTAGAAAGATGTGAACAGTTTTCATCATCAGCATTTAAAACTAATAATCCATCATCAGGTAATAATCTAACATATTTTGCAAAAGCTGTTATTATATGATCTAAATCTTTAAAATAATCTAAGTGATCATTATCTATATTTAATATTACTTCTGTCTTAGGAAAGAACTTTAAAAAGCTTTCAACATATTCGCAGGCTTCTATAATAAAATATTCGCTGTTACCAACTCTATAGTTACCATTAATTTGTTTTAATTCTGCGCCAACTTGTATAGAAGGGTCTTTACAAGCTTCTAAAAAACAAACTGATATCATAGAAGTTGTTGTTGATTTTCCATGAGTACCAGAAACACAAATAGTATTTTTAAAAGCTTTAGTAATTAAACCTAAAAAATCTGCTCTTTCAACAGTTGGAATGTGAAGTTCTTTTGCTTTTTGCATTTCTATATCATCATCTTTTATAGCAGCAGAATATATAACAACATCTGCTCTTGCTAAATTTTGTAAATCATGTCCGTATTGTAACTTTTATTCCTGAATCTATTAATTTTTTTGTGTTTTCAGAAGGATTTAAATCAGAGCCAGTTACATTAAAGTTCCAATTTTTTAATATTTCAGCAATACCGCTCATGCTAGTACCACCAATTCCTATCATATGTACATTTTTGTACTGTCTTAATTCATCTAAATTAGCCAATTTGAGCCACGCTCCTTAAAATAAAATATTTGTATATTTGTACCTTGAATTATTATATACTCAAAAACGATATATTTCAATAAATTTTTAAGATAAATTGTGAATATATAATAAAAAAAGGGGAAAGATTAATATAGATTTTATTAATCTTATTATATGTATTATTTACCAAAATGTTAAAATATATACTTGAATAAGAAAAAAATGTAAAAATAAGAAGGAAAAATAACTTTTTTGGTGAATAATATACTAGTACATAAAATATGTACAAAATTTTTATAACATTGGAAGGCGGTGCTCAAATGCAAATTACAGATGTACGTTTAAGAAAAGTTAATTCAGGAAACAGAATGAAAGCTATTGCTAATGTAACATTCGATAACGAGTTTGTTGTATGTGACATTAAAGTTATTGAAAGTCAAAAAGGTTTATTTATTGCTATGCCAAGCAAAAAGAACTTTAATGGAGGATATACAGATATAGCTCATCCAATCAATCGTGAAACAAGAAAGAAGATAGAAGATGCTATATTCGAAAAATACAATGCTCCAGAAACTGAAGAAGATGCACAAGTATCTGAAACAGCAGAAGAAACTTCAGAAGTAGCAGAATAATATAATATAAAAAATCTATTAACATTTGGTTGATAGATTTTTTATATTATATAGCAAAATGGATTGAGATAATAATGATAATTAATAGCATAATAATAATTATTATAAAATAAAAAGTATAAAAAGTTAAAAATGTATATAACTATCTATTTTAGTTTTTATAAAAGTTTTTTATGTAAAATAGAAACAGTAAAATTGTAAATTTTATAATTATATTGATTTAATTGTTAAAATTAGTGAAATATGCCAAAAATATATTGACATTAAAGCATATAGAGTATATAATAAAAAGGCATGTAAGATTAGCGATGAAGTAGAATGTGGCTACAATCCTAGAAATATCTGGGGTTGGAGGGAACTTCTATGGAGTATGTCGTGGCTTAGACCAAGGCGGTAAGTTATTAAGAATAAAAAGCACTTATCCCAAGAATATCATGCAAGACTTGGGTTTTTATATAGGTAAAAAAGAAACACCTGGGTGCGTTTATAACTTTCCGACGAAAAATTAAAATATTTAAGGAGGGAAATTTACATGGCAACAGTAACAGGAAATGCGGTAGCAAGTGAAAAAATCAGAATAAGATTAAAAGCTTATGATCATGTAGTTTTAGAACAGTCTGCTGAAAAAATAGTAGATACTGCTAAAAGAACAGGAGCAAAAGTTTCAGGTCCTATTCCACTACCAACAGAAAAAGAAATCATAACAATATTACGTTCTCCACACAAACACAAAGATTCAAGAGAACAATTTGAAATGAGAACACATAAAAGAGTTATTGATATTCTTTATCCAACACAAAAAACTGTAGATAGTCTTATGAAAATAGACTTACCAGCAGGTGTTGACATTGAAATCAAATTATAATTTTGAATTTCAAAAAAATAAAAAATAAAATAAATTTAATTTAAACCAAGCTGAAGTTACGAAAACAAACTAACATCAGCCAATAGTTAGGAGGAAATTTTAAAATGAAAACAATAATAGGAAAAAAAGTTGGGATGACACAAATATTTGATGAAAAAGGAAAAGTTATTCCAGTTACAGTAATAGAAGCTGGTCCTTGCTTAGTAGCACAAGTTAAATCTGTAGAAACAGATGGATACAATGCTATACAATTAGGATTTGGCGATGTAAAAGAAAGTAAATTAAACAAACCAGAAAAAGGACATTTTGCAAAAGCAAAATTAGCTCTTAAAAAACATTTAAGAGAATTTAGATTAGATTCTGTAGATGGAGTTAATGTAGGAGACGAAATTAAAGTAGATACATTCCAAGCAGGAGACAAAATCGACGTACAAGGAACTTCAAAAGGAAAAGGTTTCCAAGGTGTTATTAAACGTCATGGACAATCAAGAGGACCTATGGGACATGGTTCTATGTATCATAGAAGACCAGGATCAATGGGACCAACTTCAACACCAGGTAGAGTATTTAAAGGTAAAAAACTTCCAGGACATATGGGAAGAGTTACAGTTACAATACAAAACTTAGATGTTGTAAAAGTAGATTTAGATAAAAATGCAATCTTAGTAAAAGGTAGTGTACCAGGAGCTAAAGGTGCAATATTAAAATTAAAAACAAGTGTAAAAGCATAAGGAAGGAGGAAAGTTAAATGCCTAGTATAGATGTATACAATATAGAAGGAAAGAAAGTTAAACAAGTAGAACTAAAAGAAGAAATTTTTGGTATAGAACCAAATGAAGCAGTTGTACATAGTGTTTTAGTTAACTTTTTAGCTAACCAAAGACAAGGTACACAAAGCACAAAAACAAGAGCTGAAGTTCGTGGTGGTGGAAGAAAACCATGGAGACAAAAAGGTACTGGTAGAGCTAGACAAGGAAGTATAAGAGCTCCACAATGGATTAAAGGTGGTATTGCATTAGGACCAAAACCACGTTCTTATAAATACACAGTAAATAAGAAAGAAAAAAGACTTGCAATTAAATCAATATTAAGTTCTAAAGTTTTAGAAAATGAATTAGTTGTTGTTGATAGCTTAGATTTAAAAGAAATAAAAACAAGTAAAATGGCTAAAGCTTTAACAAACTTAAAAGTAGAAGGTAAATCATTAATAGTATTACCAGAAAAGAACGAAAATGTTCAAAAATCTGCAAGAAATATTGAAGGAGTAAAAACAAGTTTAGTAAATACAATTAATGTATATGATTTATTAAAATATAAAAACTTAATAATTACTCTAGATACTGTTAAAAAATTAGAGGAGGTGTACGCTTAAATGTTAGCAGAAGATATAATAATTGAACCAGTTATTACTGAAAAAAGTAATGATGGATTACAAGAAGGAAAGTATACCTTTAAAGTAAATAAAAAAGCTACAAAAGTTGATATAGCAAGAGCTGTAGAAAAACTTTTTGAAGTTAAAGTATTAAATGTAAATACAATAACTGTAAAAGGAAAAGAAAAAAGAGTAGGTAGAAGTGTTGGAAAAACATCAGATTGGAAAAAAGCAATAGTTACAATCGATACAAATCCATCAGATGTAACTTACTTAACAGAAGGCGGAAAAACAAAGAAAGTTTCTAAAAAATATAAAGATTCAATAGATGAATTTATGGGAGCTTAAAAATAGATCTTAAAAGATTTATATTTATAAAAGATATCTAGTTTTAATACTAGGAAAATAAAATTAAAAAAGGAGAGAATGAAAAATGGGAATGAAACATTTTAACCCAACAACTCCATCATTAAGAAACATGACAGTTTCTACATATGACGAAATAACAAAAACAACTCCTGAAAAATCTTTACTTGCAAAGAAAAAGAAAAATTCAGGAAGAAATTCATATGGTAGAATAACAGTACGTCATCAAGGTGGAGGAAACAGACAAAAATATAGAATAATAGATTTTAAAAGAAGAAAAGATGATATGGTAGCAAATGTTATAGGAATCGAATATGATCCAAACAGAAGTGCAAACATCGCTTTAATAGAATATGAAGATGGTGAAAAAGCATACATCTTAGCACCAGTTGGATTAACAGATGGTGACAAAGTAATATCTGGAGATAAAGCAGATATTAAACCAGGAAATTGTATGAAAATTGAAAACATACCAGTAGGTACAATGATTCATAATATAGAATTAAATCCTGGTCAAGGTGGAAAATTAGTAAGAGCTGCAGGTCAAGAAGCTCAATTAATGGCTAAAGAAGGAAAATATGCTCATGTAAGACTTCCATCAGGAGAAATGAGATTAATAATGGCTGTATGTAGAGCTACAATAGGAACAATAGGAAATACAGATCATGAAAATGTTAAATTGGGAAAAGCTGGAAGAAGCAGACATATGGGTAAACGTCCAGAAGTTAGAGGATCTGTTATGAACCCAGTAGATCACCCTCATGGTGGTGGTGAAGGTAGAGCACCTGTAGGACACGCAGGACCAATGACACCTTGGGGTAAACCAGCTCTTGGATATAAAACAAGAAAGAAAAATAAACAATCTGATAAATTTATTGTTAAGAGAAGAAAATAAAATATATATCCGAAAAACAATTTCATTACGGATATATCTAAAAAATAAAGTAAATCTAAAGATTTGCTTACCAAAATTAAAATAAGGAAATTCCTAGAAGAAGGAGGGAAATAATACTTATGTCAAGATCTAGTAAAAAAATACCATACGTAGCTCCAGAACTTATGAAAAGAATCGAAGCTATGAATGAATCAGGAAAAAAAGAAGTATTAAAAACATGGTCAAGAGCTTCTACTATATATCCACAAATGGTTGGACACACAATAGCTGTTCATGATGGTAGAAAACATGTACCTGTTTATATATCAGAAGAAATGATAGGACATAAATTAGGAGAATTTGCTCCAACAAGAACATTCAAAGGTCATGCTGGAGAAAAAACAACAAAAAAATAAAATAAAACTACTTTAAGGAGGGAAATAAAGTGGAAGAAGTAATGCAAGAAATGGTACCAGAAGCAGTAGCTACTCTTAAATATGCTAGAATTTCACCTAGAAAAGTGAAAATAGTTGCAGATTTATTAAGAGGAAAAAATGTTGATGAAGCTTTAGCTATAGTTAAATTCACACCAAAAGCTGCATCTGAAATAATAGAAAAAGTTTTAAAATCAGCAATTGCAAATGCTGAAAACAATCATAATATGGCTCATGGTAAATTATATGTTGCTGAAATTTATGCAAACCAAGGTCCAACATTAAAGAGAATTAGACCAGCTGCAAAAGGTTCAGCAGTTAGAATTAGAAAAAGAACAAGCCATATAACAATAGTATTAAGAGAAAGAGTGTAAAAGAGAAAGGAGGATTTATTTAAAATGGGACAAAAAATGGATCCACATGGATTAAGAGTTGGCATAATTAAAGATTGGAGTTCAAAATGGTATGCAGACTCTAAAAATTTCGGAGATTATCTTGTAGAAGATAACAAAATCCGTAAATATGTAAAGAAAAAATTATATGTAAGTGGAATTTCAAAAATTGAAATTGAAAGAACACCTAAATTTGTTAAAGTTAATGTATTCACAGCAAAACCAGGACTAGTAATAGGAAAAGGTGGAAATCTTGCTGAAGAATTAAAAAATGAATTACAAAAAATGATTAATAAAGAAGTAAATTTAAATATAGTTGAGGTTAAAAATGTTGATACAGATGCACAATTAGTTGCAGAAAATATCGCAGGACAACTAGAAAGAAGAATTTCATTCAGAAGAGCAATGAAACAATGTATGCAAAAATCTATGAAAGCAGGCGCTTTAGGAATTAAAACTTCAGTATCTGGTAGATTAGGTGGAGCAGATATGGCTAGAACAGAATTTTATAAAGAAGGTACAATACCTCTTCAAACTTTAAGAGCTGATATTGATTATGGATTTGCAGAAGCAGATACAACATATGGAAAAATCGGTGTTAAAGTTTGGATTTATAAAGGAGAAGTTCTTCCAGCTAAAAAAGCTAAAGTGGAAGGAGGAGACAGATAATGCCATTAATGCCAAAAAGAACAAAGTATAGAAAACAACAAAAAGGTAGAGTAAGAGGAAAAGCAATGAGAGGAAATAAAGTTACTGATGGTGAATACGGTATTCAATCATTAGAATTAGGATTTATTACTTCTAATCAAATAGAAGCAGCCCGTGTTGCTATGACTCGTTATATTAAAAGAGGTGGAAAAGTTTGGATCAAAATTTTCCCAGATAAACCAATAACAAAGAAACCAGCTGAAACTCGTATGGGTAAAGGTAAAGGTGCCGTAGAATACTGGGTAGCAGCTGTAAAACCAGGTAGAGTAATGTTTGAAATTGCAGGAGTTCCAGAAGAAACTGCAAGAGAAGCTTTAAGACTTGCTGCAAATAAACTATCTGTTAAGTGTAAATTTGTTAAAAAGGAAACTGAAATAGGTGGTGAAATAGATGAAGATAAATAAAATAAGAGAAATGTCTTCACCAGATTTAGAAAAAGAATTAGGAGAATTAAAATCAGAACTATTTAAATTAAGATTTAGTTTAAAAACAAATGGTTTAGATAATCCTATGAAAATTAAAGAAGTGAGAAAAGACATTGCTAGAGTAAAAACAGAATTAAGAAAAAGAGAAATTGAAGAAGTAAAATAGTAGCAGGAACTATTAATTATAAATTGTATTTTAATTTAATCCTGACAAATTTTGAGGAAGGAGATTAATCGAAATGGAAGAAAGAAATCTTCGTAAAGTTATGGTTGGTACAGTTGTTTCTGACAAAATGGACAAAACAGTTGTTGTTGCAGTAGAAACAAGTGAAAAGAACAAAACTTATGGAAAAATTCAAAAAAGAACATATAAGTTAAAAGCTCATGACGAAAAAAATGAATGCCAAACTGGAGATAAAGTTAAAGTTATGGAAACAAGACCTTTATCAAAAGATAAAAGATGGAGAGTAGTTGAAATCGTTGAAAAGGCAGTTATAAAATAATTAATAAAAGATTAAAGAAGGAGGTACTAAATAATGGTACAGCAACAATCTATATTAAAAGTAGCTGATAACACTGGTGCAAAAGAAATTATGTGTATCAGATGTCTAGGTGGATCTTATAGAAAATATGCTAGAATTGGAGACGTTATTGTTGCTTCTGTTAAAACAGCTACACCAGGTGGCGTTGTTAAAAAAGGTGAAGTTGTTAAAGCAGTTGTAGTAAGAACTAAAAAACCAACTAGAAGAGCAGATGGATCATATATTAGATTTGATGAAAATGCAGCTGTAATTATAAAAGAAGACGGAAATCCAAAAGGAACTCGTATTTTTGGGCCAGTTGCAAGAGAATTAAGAGATAAAGATTATATGAAAATATTATCTTTAGCTCCAGAAGTTTTATAATTTGTAAATATTAATTTATGAATTTTAATATAAATAATTTATATGTATTTATATTAAAACTTAAAAATGCAAGATTAAAATAAATTCTTGTGATTTGATAGGCAAATAAAATTACCGAAAAGAAGAGGTGAAATATAAAATGTTAAAAATAAAAAAAGGTGATACAGTTAAAGTTTTGTCTGGAAATGATAAAGGTAAAACTGGAGAAGTATTAGAAGTAATACCAAAAACAGAAAAAATAATTGTTAAAGGTGTTAATATAAGAAAAAAACATGTTAAACCTAGAAAACAAGGAGAAGAAGGCGGTATTATACCAGTAGAATGTGCAATTCATTCAAGCAAAGTAAATGTAGTTTGTCCAAAATGCGGTAAAGCTGCAAGAATAGGTTTCGAAATTCAAAAAGATGAAAAAGTACGTGTTTGTAAAAAATGTGGTGCAAAAATAAAATAAGAAAGGAGGTCTATTGAAGACTTATGGAAAAATTAAGAGAACAATATGAAAAAGAAATTATACCAGCAATGATGAAAAAATTTAATTATAAATCAATTATGGAAGTTCCAAAATTAGAAAAAATAGTAATCAATATCGGTTTAGGAGATACAAAAGAAAATCCTAAATCATTAGAAAACGCTGTTAATGATTTAATGTTAATAACAGGTCAAAAACCAATTATTACAAAATCTAAAAAGGCGATTGCTGCTTTTAAATTAAGAGCAGGTGTTGATATTGGATGTAAAGTTACATTAAGAAAAGGAAAAATGTATGATTTTGCTTACAAACTATTTAATGTAGCACTTCCAAGAGTAAGAGACTTTAGAGGAGTATCTGCAAATTCATTTGATGGTAGAGGAAACTATTCAATGGGTATAAAAGAACAATTAATATTCCCTGAAATTGAATATGATAAAATAGATAAAATAAGAGGAATGGATATTATATTTGTTACAACAGCAAATACTGATGAAGAAGCAAGAGAGTTATTAACTCTTTTAGGAATGCCTTTTAAACAATAGATTTCACAAAACAAGGCAAAGCAAAAAAATAAAACACTTCTCAAGAGAAAAATATAAAGCCAGGAAGATGTGAAGAAAATCTAAAAAATTGGTCTAAAGACACTTTAGTCGAAAAGGAGGAGAAGTATAAAGAATGGCTAAGAAATCATTAAAAGTAAAACAACAAAAAGAACAAAAATTTCAAACAAGAGAATATAATAGATGTAAAATATGTGGAAGACCACATGCTTATATTAGAAAATTTGGAATATGCCGTGTATGCTTTAGAGAATTAGCTCATAAAGGTGAGATACCAGGAGTAAAGAAAGCAAGCTGGTAAAATAGAATTGTTTAATATAATATAAAATAATATATAAAACGGAAGATTTAACAAAAAAAAGGAGGTAAGAGAATTGATTACTACTGATCCAATAGCAGATATGCTAACAAGAATAAGAAATGCAAATAGTTCAAAACATAAAACAGTAGATGTTCCAGCATCAAATATGAAAAGAGCAATTGCTAATATCTTATTAAATGAAGGATATGTAAAGGCAGTTGAAGAAATAGAAGGAAATGCAAATCAAGGTGTTTTAAGAATTACTTTGAAATATGATGAAAAAGGTGCAAGAGTAATTGATGGTTTAAAGAGAATTAGTAAACCAGGATTAAGAGTTTATGCATCTAAAGATGAATTACCAAAAG